>MDTC01199459.1_pt1 | contig 18890 bp, 13 predicted proteins | sample 811181 | NCBI WGS metagenome assembly MDTC01 (sample SAMN05326644, study PRJNA326480) | marine metagenome | isolation source: seawater | place: Pacific Ocean: North | collected 2011
AAAAAGACGTTACAGGTGCGCCTCAGGTGCGTTGACCGCACGGTTCCCGGACTAAAACGGCACTTTACGAAGGCTTCACGCAACCGGCGCCGACCAACCGGCGCCGACCAACCGGCGCCGACCAACCGGCGCCGACATATCAACGCTAACACACCAACGTCAACACATCAACGCTAACACACCAACGTCAACACCTCAGTTTGAGTGACTGGTACGCTGCCACCCCCGCACCTGTCACCCCGGCGCCGACACCCCGGCGCCGAAGTGAAGGGTAGGCTAACGCGTGACGTTTTGTGCAACAGGTTATGGCAAGAACATCTGGAAGGGAAATATACATTGACGTAGAAAAGAAGCGCAGCAAAGAATGGTTATATAACAAGTACGGAAAAGAAAAGGTGGACATGGTTATCGCGGTAATAGATGATGATCGCGAGGCGATGATACAAATAATTACTCGCCAGAAAAGGGCGCCAGATGAATGGGAGTGGAGATGGCGCGCCTCAACGCGGGATCATTTTCCGGTTTTCAGGATGTTAATGTTTCCGTACAAAAGCGAAGCGCGGTTTGACAAGAATGTCGTAACAGCAGCGGTAATGCACGATCCTGCTAACCTTCGGTGGGTTGTCGACCCAGAAACGTGCGACATCGAGGTGGTAAAGGAAGCGTTGCGCCGACAGGGGCGGTGTATCTTATATGCAAAATTATGGAAGAGCGCTGTTCCTGAAAGCGAGTGGAAAGGACTTTACCGCGAATTTGTTTTATGTGCAGCGCAGAGCAAAAATGCAGGTTCGCTGCATTTCTTTGGCAGCACCCAGGATGGTTGCTCAATTGATGTGTCTTTTGAGGATTTTAGGGATGATCGTGAAGTTGTCATGGAAGCGGTGAAAAGCAATGGACTTTCTGCTTTACGATGGGCAAGTAAGGAGCTTCAGAAAGATCGGGAAATCATCTTTGAGGCCGTCAAGTCAAGACATTGGCATGACATCTTTGCTAAAGAAGCAGAATTTAGGCCTCCAGGGTCTTTACCGCAAGACACTCGTCACTTGGCTGGTGACGAAGAAGTTCAGATTGCGCATTTCATAGAGCGCTGTTACTACCATAAGTGGCAGCACTCGCTTTTTCGTATTGTGCCATGGTACAGCGACGAAGAAAGAACTGGTCCTCCGAAAGTGGCTAGATACGCATGTGAAGATGGAAATAAATATGGAGAGCTTTGTGACGAGGTTATCACAGCAATCCAAACAGACGATTATCTACGCGAATGGGTAACTTATGGGAAAAAGCAGCATAGGAGTCGCCGCCTCAGAGACGCTGTAAGAAAGACTTACTGCAATCCAAAGATCTGTGCCAAGGTGGACTTATGGCTGCTCAAGAACGGAGAACTAGACATGTTAGACGCGAAGAGACGCAAAACACACCACCTCTAAGCGCTTTTTCTTTTGCCATTGTAAATTTGGAGTGCCGCGGCACGAATGGCGGCGGCGCCAACAATCTTGCCCTGCAACGCTGATGAATAAAGTTGAGATGTAGGCGACACAAGGTGAGGTGGCATGGGATGTGAACAAAGTCCATTCTGATGCGTAAAAGCTCCGTGTGGCCAATTCGTTACATGTAGGTGAGGTCTTGCGAGTTTCTTGGATTTGCGAATGTAAATATGTTTGTCTTGCTTCCACTTTAGCCAAACAAAAAAAAGAATAAACAGTGTAAAGAACAGAAACGTTGTAAGGAAAAGTAAATCCATGCGCACAAACCTAAAAATGTAAAACGTGTGTGTGATGTAGTGATTGGCGTCTCCTTTCAAGAAACATAGCGAGTGCAATCGGGTTACATGTCCTAGTCTTCGTCGTTGTTCTCACAGCGTGCGCGTTTCTTGGGTCTTTCTATCATCGTCAAGGCACTGGAGATGACTTGAAAGACGTTCAATGCCATCACACGCACGTTGGCATCATCGCTCTTTGCAAAGAATGTGAGACAGCCCATGATTTCGCTGTTTGCAATTGTCCAAGCGGCGAGGGTGTCTATTTTTGCGTAGTCGTACACGATGTTGCACAGCTGCTCCGCAAGGTTCCATTTGCAGTTATCCTTTGCATTTAAAAGTGAGAGTTTTACGGTATGCGAGATGCCTTGCAGCTGGTTCTCAAACTCCTCTGCAAGCGTTGTATTGTTGTATATGAGCCACTTCAATAGGAAGGCTGCATGCCACTCGCAGTAAGTCACGCCAAGCGCTTTAGTGGCGAACTTCAAAGCTCCACACTCATTCGCTGTGGTTTGCATTTTAAGAAGGGTTCTCGAGCATGATGTTTGCTGAAGCAAAAGTCCAAGCGCCAAAAAGGCACTATGCCGATTTGTGTTCAATTCGCCGACAAGCAGTTCAATCGCACCCGCAGTGCAGAACTTCCGCACAGTAAGCTTCATGATGTCAAGTGGCTCGTGTACTTGATCTGCGGTACTGTATACGTCGTCACGGTTGCAAACAACCTTAAGGACATACTTCATCAGTGAAATGCCAGTATCCAAGAAACATCCATCTTCTACCTTGGAAATCTTCATGATGACATCGACGCATCGGCTATCGTACGCCAACGTCTTGCGCGCTTCATTGCAGTATTTGCAAATGTTGCACAAAGCTTTGAAGCAGGCTTCCGTGAAATAGTTGATGTTGTGTGAGGTGTGCGGAAAGTTGTCCAATATCATCTCTGCCTTGTCGATGAGGAGTTTCACGACAGGCACAAACCTGTCGGCAGCCCAGGGGCTTAAGTTGCGGATCAGCTCCATGGAAAGGCGTTCTTGATCTGGTGATGCGGATTTTTCAAGCATGCGTATGGCAAGTGAAGGGCCAACATCATTCTGCAACATAAGGCGTCGGCTCTCCTCGCAGCGGTTTGAGAGGCTCACAAGGACGCATGTGGCACCACGAACCACCTTGTCGTTGGAATCTTTATCTGCCTTGTCGTTTTCATCTGTATCCTCAAATTTTCTTGCACCTCGCAAAAGAATTGGAACAACGCCTCCGTTTACCATTGCAGACACGTAATTGTCCCCTTTCTTGCTCATTTCGAACAGCGCATCACAAATGTCTTTCGTCTTGTCCGGGAAGAGATTCGAGCAAACGTCCAGCAAAGTTATCAGCGGAGAAATGCATTCAGTAAGAGTCTCCACAGACATAGAGTCCGACGTTTCGTCATTGTAGATCTGTACAATGGCAATACCTTTAAAATGTTGAATAAGCTTCGGTAAGAAATACGTCCACAGTGATGCAATTTCATCACAATTCTTCTTGAAAAGCGCATACAATTCTGTCACTTGCTCGTTGGAGGAATCTTTCAGAGTCTGTATGGACTTCTTCTGGCACAAAATTGCTTTGAGCATGAGTATTACCTTGGAAACGAACTCAATTTTTTCCAATCCCGTTTTTGCCATTGACAAGGTTGACGCAGTCTGGGCGGACATTCTGAGTATTTTCGATATCAGTCTGACAACACCTATTCACGTTTCGTGCCGAGTGCCAACACCAAATGCCGATGCCAAGCGTCAGCGCCGAGTGCCGGCGCCGATCGTTGGCACCGACGATCGGCGCCGATCTTCAGTGCTATTTGGCGCCGAGCAACGGCGCCGTAAACCCACGACCCTTATTTCGAAGCGTTCGCGACTAAGTGTCGCTGTATCGACTTCTTCCTTAAAGCATCACCGGAATTGATCATGCCAAAAGCAGTAAAGCGCAAGAACGATGTTATCACACCAACAGACCTTGCTCAGTCTGATGACGAAGAACCTCCACAGCTTACCGCTCAGCAACTAGCAAAGAAGGCATTCCGTGAAAGTTTAGCAGAGCCTGTACCGCCTTCAAAACACTCGGGAGCTGGCGGGAATACGTGCAGCGTTGAAGGCATCGTTTTGAAGGGAAGGAAGATTATGGTTTCTCAAAAAGGTACACAAGTTCCTAAATGGATGATGGACGTGGCTGTTATGAAAGTGATGGGAAATGGCTGCAAAGACGTTGTTACAACTGGAATCGATGGAGTGGCGTATTGTCTTCCTACAAAGGCAACAGAGGCGTCGCCTGAGGAAATTGCAAAGAACAAGGATGCAAAAGGACCTATCGTTTTAGATGTCATCGACGGAAACAGCTCAGCGAACTATCTTGGCATTGTCAGCGCATCATTTTACATGGACCCTAACCCAACGAAAGGCGACACTGGCCCAGCGGTAGAATCGTGCGTGCCTGGGACACGTGTCCTCATCTCGAACGTAGTTTCCACTTACGGTCGCGACGGTGCTGGAGGCCGTTTGTACTGTAATGCTAAAAAGGCGACGCCTCTTTCTGAAGTAAAGCCTGGTGAGGGTGCCGCTCGCATCATTGAAGAAGCAAGAACTAATGCAGCACAGCAAGCGGCATCTTTCCTTCTTTCGGCGACCATGGGTGGATTTTTTGGCTTGACCTACAACGATCCTGCCCTTCAGCAGCAAGCCGATTCTGCCAAAGAAAAATGGTCCAACTTCCTAGCCACCGCCGCTGCTAAGTGTGAGGCGTCTGCGATCTCTCTGGGCAACGATCCAGCCGCGCAGTTTATGAATGCAAACTCTGCACGCATCAAGGAGATCAAACCACAGGATGCAGCAGCTGGCGCGCCGGTTTTTATGTGCAATCTCGGCCAGGATTTACTGACCCCATACACCGCACCAATTGTGCAGTACAACATCTCGCCCGGTAATCGTGATCCCGACTACTGCATCTCGCTGTACGACCCCGAGATGCGGGATAGAGTTCCTACAAGTTTTGTCGAGGGTCTGGTTACCGACGTGACCTGCAAGGGAAACCTAGTGACCGTTGATTTCCAGCTCTTCTTTGTGCCCAACAAAGCTGCCGCTCTTGCATCAATCGATGATGGGAAAACCCCAGTTCTCAAATCAAAGCACGCGGCGGCGTCAGTCAAATTCAGTAAGCGTGGCATTGCTCCAGAGCTTTTGGGCACTTTGTCCGACAAGAAGACGGAAATGGGCTTGAAGGAAATCATTCCTTTTGCTAACCTGGCAATTTACGCGCCCATATTTCCGCGCGGAGCAGACGACGTTCAGCTCAATGGCCACTTTGCGGAAACTGCAGGCATTGACATAGCCGACGGAATCCGCAAAGTCGGTGTCGCAGTCTCCGAGAAATGGCTCGATGACACCATGCTTGGGGGACGCGGCGTTTTCATCCATTCTCCAACTGACGGAGAAGTGATGATCGAGCCTAAAAACGGCTGTTGCCCCTCACCGATACTCAAAAACAGTGGCTATCAAGCACTTTCTGAGGGATCGTTCGATTTCGACGGTTTGCGAGTCGCCGAAGGCAAGGAGAAGATCTATCGCATTGTATACAGTGGCTGTTCCAAGGATGTCGAAGACAACGACAAGCTCTGTGCCAACACTGCCAGCGGAGAAGAGCACATCAGTGCAGTTGCCGCAAATGGGGCAGGCTCTGGAAACTTGCGCGATTTCCTTCGCCAAGAATGTTTGGTGTATGCCGTGGCGGTGCCTAAGTGAACGCGAGCGGGCAGCGCGCTCTCTTTCGAAGGCAGGAACAGGCAAACAGGCAACGCCCATAAGAGTTCCCGCCTTAACTCTCGTGTGTTTGTTGCATGTGTTTTAAACAACTTACAATGGTCTACAAGAACACTTTAATTATATTGACACTTTTGCGTCCGCAAAGCGCACAGTGTGCTGATGTAGTTGCATCTCTTGCACCTTGGCTTCGCCAAAGTAGCCAGCAAGAGATGCAATTGAGTTCTTGTGGCGTTTGCCTTTTGGCAAGATTGAGTCGTCACTCTCGTCGTCGTTCTCGTTCTCAGACTCCAATTCTTCAAAGTCTCTTTTGTATAGCTCTTCGTCGTATTTTTGTATCTCACCACCCGGCTGGTTGAGGAACGAGACGATGTCATCTGCCATTCTCTGTACATCATTGTTTTTAGGATTTGCGCGCGCGAGTGAAACTGCCGCCTTGAAGAGCCCATTCGCGTAAGAGAACGTATACTCCTTTACGGACGGTTCAGAATCGCCATTTTCTTTTTTCAAGAAGTAAGCGTGCAACCTTTGGACCAACCCTGGAGTAGGCTTCTCTAGTCCTATCACGAGTAACATCGAGCGAAGCGCGGCGATTGCAGCTTCTGGGACACCTCTAAGCCCGGCTTCCATCTGAACCTCGGGGTCGTTCATCAAGGCATTTTTTAAAGTAGTAAACAGTGTCGGGTAGTCCATAAGTGCTTCCAAAACAAATCGCTTTTGCTTGAGCACTACTTCATCCAGTATGTACCTTGCTGTCTTTTGCTTTGCGTAGTGCCTTGATTTAATGAACACCTGTCGGTCTAACAAAGGATAAGATTCAAGCTTTGTCAACCACGAAACACCTAATTTGGAAATTGCGCCCACGGCTGACATTGTGCCAAAGTACCTCTTCAGGTAATGATCAAAGTATTCTGTTCGAAAAGCATTATGGCCCATAGAATTCACGTTGTTCAGACCCAGTCCTTCGAGTGGGTGTCTCACATTCAGCCCCATCTCTTCATACGCCAAATGCACATCCTCAGAGAGTGTCCTTTTTTGAGTTGCAATATGACTCCTACTCTGAGAGCCAGATCCGTCGAATCCGTTGTATTTGAAGTTGGTGTTTCCTAGTGCAACGTTCATCCATTCCCATTTCTGCCAATTAGGGTGATAGTGCCAATTGAGTCCATCTTGTGCTGACTCCGCCAATGACTGGGAAAGCGATTCGATATCGACGTCGTCTTCAGCCACATGTTTAAGTATGGCCACAAGCAATCCCACGCTTCCAACCCAGTCCTTGGATTCTTCTACTAGCATGTTTTGCAGTTGATTCCACGAGAAACCCTCCCACTGGTTGTAACTCTCCTCCCAATCCAACCAGTATTCTTCTTCGTCATCATTACGTGACACTTCACTACTTGTTAGATTGGATAGATTCGGAAGACTGGTCATTCCTTCGTAAACAAGAGTTGTGATGTTCTTATTTTATTACTATATTTTATCATGGCTTTATCAACACAACTAACAATCGCGGTTAGTCAACACATTCCTTGTTACGCAAATATCAGCCCGTACCACTTGTCGTACGTGGCCTTGTCCGACATCGCCTGCTGCATCGCCTGCTGAAGCTGGATGCGGAACCGCGCCCCCTCGAGCGGGTCTTTGCAGTCCTTTGGTGGGCGGCAATCGCTGTGCTTGTAGAGCGTTTGCAGGATGTTCAAGGCCTGCAGCTGACGTGTGTCCCTCTGGCTCTGAACGAGCCCCAAGCCGGTTTCAGTCTTGAGCAGCGCCTGAACGAGCTTGGGCAGGATCTTGCTGTACTCCGCCATGGCCATGCCCATCTCCATGAGGATAGGCAACATCTTGGTCATGGAGTACAGGTTCGGCCCTTTGCTCTCCTCGTCAAACGCCTTGAACACCCGTCCTTTGAGATCGATCAGCTCGGTAGCGCTCTTAGGGAGCGGGTGCCAGTTCTTGCGATGGACGATGTTTGGATGAACGTGAGACCTCTGCATGTGCGGGTTCTTGGATTTGTAAGTCTTGCCCGCAGTCGGCGCGGGGGCGTGGTCGACGCACATCTGCGACAGGTCTGGCAGATCGTGCATGACCTTGTCACTATCAATGGACGCGCACGCGCTGCAGTGTTGATGTTTTGTTGTGAGATTTTCTTAGTGGGTTTATCAATACAACTAACAGTCGCTATTAATCAACGTGTTCCTTGTTACTCAAGATGTGACGAGTCGTCGTGGTAAGTCGAGGAAGTCCGGCACAGAAAATCGCCAAGAATATCATGACGCGTGCATAGACTGAGTCGCCAACCAAACTTCTTGATACCGAATATGCGCATGGGGCTGCAAAGACGTCAGCTATGAGCGCAGAAAGTGCAATGCTCTGGAAGATCCACATGAAGCCACTGTAAATCAGTAGTACTTTGTAACGCCTGTTTCGTTCACCTTCCCATAAAATACCACAACAGCAGGCAGAAAAAGCACAACGCGTAGCCACTATGAGGCAAATGAGTAGAGCGGTAAGCAATCGAGCTGTTGGGTCGAATCGTCCAATGGAAACGACCAAGGTTGGAGTTTCAGAAAATGCAACCATTACTGCAGCGCTACTATCCATCAATGCAGTAGAGCCACCAAATCGCACCAATGGAGCATTGCCGTCTTTTATTTGTCCTGCAGGGTCGTAGCGAAGCAACCAATGAATCAGCGACAGAGTGGTTGCCATTGCCTCCATAACCACTATGCGACCCTGATCATCTACTACCAATCTATTCGCACGAAAGGTGATCATAAAACCGCGTATTATCACAGCAATTGCTCCAATGAATCGATCTTCGTAACCACCTTCATAGTGTTTCTCCGTGGCCACAATTCCGAGGCAATGCTTGAATAGCCACGAGCTCGAGGCTGTAGACCTCTTTGCGCGAACATACACCACGCTAGCAGCAACAACGATGGCCACGAGTTTGATTAAACTGGCGATGAATGCTTCCCACGAATCTGCAAGTCTGGGTAAGTGTGACAGTGTGGGGTCATGAGCGGTCCACAAAAGAACGTTTGAACTGTTGTCAATACGAATAGATAAACTTGTCGTAGCAATGCGACGAAATGGTACACTGCTCACTTGTGCGCAGCTGATACAATCGAGTTTGTAAAGGATCAAGCTTTTCTCCAGAATATCGATTTCTTGTGACCATTCTATGCCCAGTTCAACAATATCCCTGCGTATGTCTATGCTTTGTGGTTCTCTGTTGTACAGTGATGTGTCACGTATCGAAAGAAAAGATGTTTCTATAGCAGAAAGCTCAGGAAATAGCTGCACATTCGTAATAGAAGTTGGTTTTGATGTGTTATATTCCGATTTCAAAACTGGTAGATGTTCCAAGCCACCATTGCGATTCAAGCTTTGGAGTTCAGCATACATCCGCCCTTCTATAACCTTGGCAGGTGTTCCAGATTGTGGCGCAGTGTCTTTGGAGATTCCAAAACACAGTTTAGTCGATGTGACCCAATAGTGCATCCCTGTACGAAGTGACAATTCTCCATCAAGAAACAGCGCCGCGGCAACCGTAGACGTGGAAGCAATATTAACGTATCGAAACCGGGCAACGGCGATTTCTCGAGTACCAGAAGTGCCGTTCTGTGTGATGAATACATCATTGCATAAACCATTCGCGTCACAACGGACAGTGGAGCTTTCCACAGCCTGCTGTGAAAAGAGCCGCATTGCTGGTTCAGCGTCAGTGTCGTTCAACACGTTCCCGACCTTTACCAAAAGTGAAAACTGTCTAAACGGTGTTCCTATAGCAACGTCTGCAGTGACATAGTCTGCGTGTCGTGTGGCGCGCACACAGGTGGCATATGACGGTATTTCAAACTTGGCAGCTTTTACTTGTGGCTTCGGTGGACGCAATGCGCAATAAAAACCAAACATTGTGTACGAGAACAAAGAAAGTACAAACAGTAAAGCGCCCATAGGGGTGTTTTGTACCAGACTCGGTTTTGGGTTCGTGTACAAACCATTGTACTGCATCGACAACACACTGCCTTAAAATGCTGTGTTAACAACATGTGCATGCAGTATACTAATGCTGTTGCGCGAAGCTAATTCATCTCCCCCACCCAGAGGTCGTTTCCATCCCAGAAAAGGTGAACCTTTTCTTTGTTGTGAGTCGACACCTTGGTGAGGCAGCGGAATGGAGCCGGAGCCGGAGCCGGAGCCGGAGCCGGAGCCGGAGCCGGAGCCGGAGCCAGAGCCGGAGACTGAGACGGAGACGGTGCCGAAGCCGACGGAGTGGTCCGCGGTCGCGCTTTTGTGGGAGAACGCGATTGAGTTGGCGACCGTTGCACGAAATGCGAAGGCTGCGAGGTGGGCGACAGAACTGTTGCCGACGAAGTGCTTGCGCCATTAGAATGCTTTGATACACGCGTGAATTCCAACATTGACCCTTTCTTAACGGATCCCTTGATTTCAGACGAAGTCTTGTTTTCGTTGTGCTTGACTTTCTTGGATTCTGCTTTCTCTGTTTTGGCCGGTTTCTTTTCTTCCGAAGACGGTGTGTAACTGGCAGCCGCCTGTTTTGCTTTTTTGTCCTCCTTACTTTTAATTTGGTCATCGGTGTCATCCTTCACTACCTTAGACCTCTTCTCATTACTTTCGGAGTCCACTGCCGTATCAGGACTTTGCCGTTTGGTAGGCTTTTCGTTCTCTGTCGTCTCCATGGCACATTCTTCCGCGTCTTGTGCCATAGCGGCGTTTTTCTTGATTGTCGCCTTTGCCTTTGCTGTAGACCTGATTCCAGGTACCTTTACCCAATCGTTTGGCTGCATTGGGAATACTTGTTTGTTGTTTTCGAATGGTTGATAGTGTGTGATCAGAGAGCTCTTCTTCATGGAATCATTTTTCGCAAGACACTTGAGGATATCCATCACCAATGCTTTTGGAATAGGACGCAAAATGTTCCGATCTTCAGAGTTTTGATTCTCTGCGGAAACCACACGCGCATACCAATGAAACATTCCTTGCTCTTTGTTTGTTGGGATCTTCTGGTTTTCATCATGGCGTCCCTTCACAACGACAATTGAAATAGGTGGTATAGATGTTGCAGCAGGCCAGTTTTTTGCATTATTAAGCTGGCCCAGCACCGTATCATTTTCCACAACAATAACTTGGCCATGATCTCGAACGCGTCCAGAATCCGAACCATTGCCGGCTAGAGGTATGCCGTAGGCGGAACGATTAAAGATGATGTAGGCAGGCATGCTGGCATCACTATTCGGCGCGCCATCGGCCTCTCTCTTTGTACCCCTTTCCTTTTTAGCATTATCTTGCTCAATTTTACCACCTTCAATTTCTTCTTCTTCTTCCTCTTCCTGCTGTCGGACTTGCTCAGTGGTTTGCGCATTATCCTCAATGTCGCCCAATTCTTGCTCTAGTTCTTGCTCTAATTGTTCGCTCCCGTCAGGTTGATCATACTCATCTGCCGACACGATCTCGTCGTCGTCTTGCAGCAATTCATCTTGTTCGTCAGTGGACATTTTTGCACCTATATTCTTATATAAATATGAGTAACGTATCAGTTGTATGGCTGAGCTACATTCCGGTGCTATCGGCGCCGGATATAATTGGCGCCGAGAGACCGGCGCCTGAGAGACCGGCGCCGAGAGACCGGCGCCTGAGAGACCGGCGCCTGAGAGACCGGCGCCGGTCTAATCGGCGCCGGTCTAACCGGCGCCGGTTTATTGGCTATTCCTGATCACCTGAGCCGAAAACACACAAACTCTTCCTTTTCAATTAATATACCTAACCTTAGCGACGTGAGTGACAAAACTTTGCATTTGCTACAAAGCTTTGTGACCCGAGGCTTAAAACAGTGTAGCAATTAACAGCTTCGTTAGACGCGCGTTCAGTAATCACCAGAAAGGACTCACGATCTTCGGTAGTAAAACTCGTTGGTATCTTCCTGCTCTTGTGTGTTTTAAGGCCTGCGTTTTCAGTGATTGTGGCTTAAACAAAAATGCAAGTTTTATGGTATAAATCTGCTTGCTTACCATAGGAGACGCTCAACTCTTCAGTAACTTCACTCTTAGTCTTATCTTGTGTATTCGTGCATGAAAACATGCCAATATGCATTGACATACTCTTGATGTATGACAGCTATGATTTAGCGATCATTTGTCGTGGTAGAACAGCGCAGACAACCATTGCCAAAGCCATGCTCAGCCACTCTGCGCGTGCACTCATAACAACGTCGGCGGTTGCAAAGCACGCACTCACCAAAGGTTGATGAGAAAATGAAACCTTTCAGGACGTCTACCTCCTTGTTGCAGTCGGCGCAGCTGTTTTTACAACCTTTACCCACAAGGAACGTTTCTAGTCCAAATTGGTGAACAGCTCGTGCTCCATGCGCCATTAACGAATGGACTATGCCAGTCGCTGTCGTTATTGCATCCATGCATAGATTAGTGTCTAGTATTTCGTCAACATCATCTTCATCAGACTCGCTGTCGTCGATCGTGACATCGCTTTGGCCGTGCTTGCTGTTTTTGTCGAACGACTTGCACTTGTCTTTGGGCATGCGCGCAACATTTACATTGTGTGCCGACAATCGCACATCGCCGTACATTCCTGTTCGTAGCCAGGTTTCAACATTGTCGTGCAGATTTATCACTGTGTTTTTTATGTCGGGTTTGCTTGCAAAGTCAAACCCTTCCGAATCTGTTTCCTTGAAGGGTTTTATCTTGTCTTCTTTTCCAAGAAACCGGTATTTGCTTTCTGCTATAGGGTCCATTGTTAGGTCACTTTCGCCAAAGTCTGTTTTTGCTGCTCTTTGAGCTTTGAGCGCTCGCTCGCATGGAGAAGCTACAATGTTGCTAACTATGCGCTGGCCGGTACGCTGCCAGAAAACCAGATTGTCATAAACATTATGAAACGGTCCACGGTCGGCATTCGGGTCGTGTGGCAATTGACTTGCGTGAGCGCGTGCATGGCGAAGTGCGCTGTCACAAACCACATCAATTGCTATAAATCCTTTTGGAGCAACTGGACACCAACGAGCACCGATCTGGTTTCCAAACTCGATGTTTGAAAATGCATCTTGCTTTGTACACGCTCCGTGCACACCAAAGTGTTCAGGATAACAAGCAATCCGCATTGCCATCACAATGATGAGGGAAACTCCCATTGGTGAATGCATTTGATCGGGAAGCGCTCCGTCGAAAAAATCATTGCACATCATCGAGACGACACCTTCTGCTCCCAGGATCTCGGTGATTCGGTTTGCCGAGGAAACCGCCGCTGCTGCAGCGTTGCCACTGTTAAAACTTGTAAGGCGTTTATGGAAATCTGCAAGCAGCCTTTCGTATTCTTTTTCGCAAATGATATTGACAACTCTTGGCCTTTCCGGGTCGGGATATTCCATACCACACATGTGTGCGGCCATGACCAGGTACGCATTTCCAGATGTAGTTACAAAGCTGTTGCTTTCAGGCTTCGTCAATATTGTGCAACTGGGACGAATCGCATGATAGCCACTGAGATCAAGTCTCTTATTTGCCTTCATCTTGTTACGTCGCGCAGAATGCTTGTTGAGTAAAGAAGGCAAAAGGATGTGAACTCCGCGACATCCCGCTGTATGCGCTCGTTGTGTTGAATCGAGGCGAGCGGGTGCAAAAAACGTTGGCTTGAACAGTATGGCTACCGTAACGCGAAAGACACTTGCGCCACTCGTCCTTGTTGCAATGACCCTGGTTTCACCAACTTCTAGCCTCTTTCCAAACCTACCAATTGGAAATTGTCTAAGCTGAAGATTCTCACCACCAGGTAGACAGATCGGCTTTCCCCAGTAGCCATCGCCCATTGCAAGAGCACGAGTTCCGGTTATTAGCACTCCAACTGCATTTTCTATGATGGGCGATATGATTAGTCTGTCCAAATCCTCTACAGTTATTGTATCGCAAAAGTCGTCTAACGTATCAAACTTAAGACCGTGGAAATTCATTTTATTTTTATTTACGTTTTTTTAAGTTATGAATTTGATAGCGCAAAAAACACTTATGTGCAATGGGTGGTCTACACATTGGCGCCGATCAAGGCGCCGTGACCGGCGCCGTAACCGGCGCCGTAACCGGCAATAAGACCGGCGCCGACCTCACTTTTTCTCAGCTCCTTCTTCGGACTTCTTAGACTTTGTTGCCGCAGGCTTAAGCATGCTACTGTTGAATACCAACTTGTCTCCAGTGAATACAGACATCCCGGCACACAGCTTTGCGAGTTCAGGGTCTCCACGGACAGCCCCAGAGATGTCTTCGGGAGTAAGTCGCTTCCGCTTAGAATCGCGGCACGCATTTCCACTCAGTTCAATAATTTCGGCAGTAATGTACTCTAAAACGGCTGTGAGATAAACCGCACTGGCCTCTCCACAACGCTTCATCTTTGATGTAGTTTTTAGAAAGCGACCAATTCTCGAAATCGGAAAAGTCAAACCAGCCTTTGTTTGCTTGGAGACGCTTGGTTTCTTCGCCATACTTATCAAATGTAAAGTGTGTGTTTTGTATGTAAGAAATGTGAGTTGTTGCAGCTAGCGATTAAAAATGTTTTATATGAGTTAAATCGAAATATGGGCAAGGTGGCTTCGGCGCCGTAAAATGTGGCGCCGAGTGCCGGCGCCGAGTGCCGGCGCCGAGTGCCGGCGCCGAGCGCCGGCGCCGAGTGCCGGCGCGATTAGACAAATGCCGCCGTCGTCCACGCCAACAGACCGACCACTCCCGCGCAAACGGACGGTGCCATGTCTACCACGTTTAGTGCGGGCGCAGGCCTTTCCATGAAGGAAAGCACGATGTAGTACACAAGGAACACCAGAGGAAATGCCATCAACCACGCAGTTGCTCTAACCATTGGTCCTAGAACTTGCACTTCGCTGCGTGAAGCGTAAAGTGGCAACCAAGCAAAGAAGGGAATAAAATGGTTGCCTATAAATGATAGAAGTGTGCGTTTCCCTGAGTTATCGCGTAAAAGGTCCTCGATGAACAAACCATTCGTGCCGGAAAGAAGCAACGTTGACGCAAGATATAGTCCAAAAGTCAATGAAGATCCAAAAGTTGCAACAGTTCCTAGTGCGTGGTCGACTAAAGAGCTCCTGCAATTGTAACATAGCAATAGTTCTTTAACAATTGTCACAAAAGCGTGCACCGAAATCAGAAAAACGCTGAACCCGATGGTAACGTGCGTGAAATGCACGTACACGCCTTCTATGCCATAGTTCTCCGCTAGCTTTACTTCTTCGAATGCTGAGGCAAATGCGTAAATTATTGTCCCTGTAAGAGGATCTGAAAAAAAAGAAACAAAGACTCCGACAAGCGATGCCATGACTGCCAGGTCTGTGTGCCATTGCGCGCCCTCGAGCACTGTCACACTCCAGCAAGCCAACAATGATGCTGCAAGTGTGATTAAGCCAAACGTGAAGCCGTTCTTTCTCCAGCGTTTTTCTGAGCGAGAAGCGGGTGCGTAATCGAGACGCCGCTCTGGAGCAAAGCTAAACACGCATACGCCAAGTGCTGCCACCCAGAGTGCTGATACGCCTGTATTTAGCATTGCAAATCTTCTCGCACGGAATGCTTCATCGCACGCATCAATGTGTGCGCTGCATGCACCACTTCCATATAGCGCGGAAAGAGCGTCAAACTGCTCCCAAGATCCCAGATTGGCCCACAGAGCTGCCACAAGAATTACCATTGCACAGACACCCACTTCAAAAGATACGCTTGACCTGAGTCCGGTCAAAACAGAGATTGCCACACAGATGCCGTACCCAAATGCGAGTGGCACTACAGAGCTGGTGCTCGCGTGCGCGTAGCCAGGAAGGTGTGTACTCTTGTTACCGGCACTGTAAACCGTTTTGAATTTCATAACGTTCTCTGGAGAAACCCATGCTTGCCGAAACCCTCGGATTCCAATGTAAAATAAAAGTCCCGAACAAAACGCCGAAACAGAGTCTCGCCGAACAGGTGAATTATTGCTCTGGTAAGCATCAGGTCTAACATTGTCGTGTTCAATTCCACCGTTTGCAAAAACTCTCAAAGCCAACAAGAGCACGATGCCGCTGTATAATGTATCACCCGTTCGTGTCGCCAGGCCTCCACTGTTTTCTCCATAAGATGCCAGTAATCCGATCAGAATGCATGAAAACAATCTATGATCGACTTTGGAAAACCCTCGCAAATTGGGACTTGCATAGATTAGAATCGAAATGATGCTGGAAATTCTCAGCGCTGAAGGGGCGTCTGTCTCACCGATGTTGGGATCGAGAGCCGAAACCGTTTGGTTCAAAAGTGCAAATGTTAGCACGCATGCGGCACACAGGTGCTTGCTTTCGACAGCATGGTTGAGACGGATTTCAGTACCGTCGTCCGAGATCATTTGTTTTTAATCATATAAGATACTACTTACTATATGAACTGAACTGGAGAAGACGCTCGGTATTTGCTGTGCGTGAAAAAACGAAGTACTGCATGGGAGGAAATCCAAGTGTGCACACTGGCCGCGCCTCGCGTGCGACGTGTAGCGGCACGCGGTCGAGTGCAATTATGCGTTGTAGTGACAGTCCACACTTTTCGGCAAGTGTGACCCATTCGGCGCTCGACCTATAAACGGCCCAAGGGTCGTGCGCGCGGTACGAGGCAACTGCGCTGGGCGAGGCGCGCCGGTCGAGCACGTCTTCGGCGATGATAACGTAACGTCTCGAAACGCGCACGGCTTCCAAGAGAAGCTGCAGCGCGTGCTCAGCAGCGTGGTGCAGCACAGTCTCCAGTAGCACAGTGTGAAACCGGTTTGTGCGATAAGGCAGTGGCGTGCCCGATGCGTACACCTGACATCCCGCATGATAATGAATATTGATGCACTTGGCCTTACTCGCGCTGTTCCGGTATTCACCAAAGCCTCCGACGTCTAACAATGAATCGGGGTTGGCGTTTGCGATAAGGTCCCGCGTAATTTTCCAGCGCCCCTGCAAACCGGGCGCCTCGCGCACCTCCACTGGTGCACCTAAGTTTCGCAGCTGCGCCAAGGCCATCTCAGCCACGCTTTCTGTTTTAGCCCACTGCAACGTGATATTGCTGTACTTCACGCCGCCGCACGCTGTCATGCACTTTTATAAAGCTACGCTCAACAAGAAACAAGAAAGTACACAAAATCACACGTTTCGAACACAACTGTAAAGAAGCAATGGTATAGCGAGACACTCAAGTGGAAATATCGTCCCAGATGCGCTTGTGAAGAGACCCTGTCACAGACATAACACTTTCAAAGATTGCCAATGTCTTAGAAACCGCGACATTTTCGTTTACTTTGTCCATGGCCGTGTCCATAGCCGTCACATTTTTCTCTGAAGCAATAGTGACTGCAGAAGAGACGTTTTCTGACAAAGTGTCGACCTTCTCCGACAATTGCTTGATTGACTCTTCAAGAGTGTTATTCTTGACAACGAGCGCGTCGTTTGAGCACTTAATCTCTTGCATGGATTGGCGCACGTCGTTTAGCATTTTGGTGACGTCGTCCTTGTCAGCGAGTGCGACTTCCATTTCGCCTGCCTCGTCACGTTCTTCCACGCACTTGTCTTTGGGTTCCATGACATCGTCAGATCTCAACTCCTTGCGCACAAACATGTATTCATTGCCCAGCATCGCGGTCTGGACGTAGTCGGGTTCTTTCACGCAAAGCAAGGAGACCTTGTTTTTGTCGACGATCAAGACACGTACCCAGGGGAAAAGACACGCAATCCTTGCAAAGCTTTGCTTGTTTACATTTTCGATGTCCTCGCCTGCAGAAGCCAAAACCACGCGACCAAGTCGGCCGTCTTCTTCACGATCCACAACCAACAATGCCTGACTTTCATCTAGGCACTTTGCTAGCTTGCAGATTGAGGAGAACGCTGTTAATGGCTGGTGAGGCAGAGAATTGAAATATTTGATTGCGTCTTTATCATGACCTTCCTTGAAGATGGCAGTAGCTATCGTTCTGGCAACATGTTGTGCAACGTCAACTTGAGGCAGATTTGTAAAGTTGGCCAGGAGAACAGTGTTATGAATCCTGCCCATGTTTTTTAGGGCTTCTTTGAGGCTGTAGGTAGACTGTGAAACGTGTCGCCGTGATGCGCGTCCTTGAAACTGGTCAGATGTGTTACTTTCCCATAGATCGGTGACTTTGACTTGTTTGAATTCGTTCATTTGCTTCTTCTCAAGTTTCTGAGCCGAAAGAACAATCTCGGTATGAGAACTTGCAACTGGCACGGTGCAACCGAACTTGCTGATATTTTCATCACGCTCATCGGCCACGTCCTCCGCATTCGCGTATTGTAACACGGCGTATGCAACGGTTGCAAGGATTGGTCTGTTTGTGATTTTGCTGACAACCTCGTCTGTTGTATTACCACGTTCTCCCTGTGGAACAGATGTTTCCCAAAACGAATAAAACGAAATTGGAGCTTGTGGCCACTTTGTCGACAAAACGTCATCGTCACAGACAGGTGGTACTACGCGAAGCATTCGTCTCACTGCTGTATTCACCATGTTATATTCGCCTTCGTTTTGAAAGCACCTTAAAGAAAGCAGTGGTAGTACTCCTTCGCGGCAACACGTCACATTCTTGTCGCCAACAAAACCTTTGGGAATTTTGTCCAATCCTATATTTCGGCTTTCAATCGTAGATTCTCTCTGGCGAGCCAAGTTTTCTTCAACTTCTGTCTCAGATAAAACCTGACATTCCCACTTGTTCTGCTTGCTAAAGGCATGGTCGTACATCTCCGACTCGAGTATAGACATTTCAGTCTGACCCGAGTGCAGCACGACCATCCTTTCCATTTTATTGTACAGTATTGTCACCGGAAGGCACGTTCGCTTAGTATCAAGCATGCATCCTCCCAATAGACACAAGCCATCCAACTTGAAAATGTCAAGATGACCTGCGTTTAGTTGTAGGTGTTTGTCGGGGTGTTCGTAAAGCAGTGTGGATTTTGGATCCAAATTGTCCATAGCCAAAACCGGGTGGTCAACATCAAGGTCCTCATAATTATTCGTGTATGCCAACTTTCGCACGTGGTCCAAGCTAGACAGTGCGTCCAAAGAATTTGCAATGTCCGAATCACCGGCCACCTTAGCACCAATATCTGCGATTACCTTTGAGAACTTCATAACGACGACCTTCAGAAACGAAACCACAACGAGTGCGTGTGTGTGAAAGATGGTTGGTCAGTGCTTTGGCGCCGACAAACCGTAGTCGGCGCCGCTGTTCGGCGCCGCTGCTCGGCGCCGGAAATCGGCGCCGATGTTCGGCGCCAACAAGCATGGCCACAAATTTGATGTGTGCAT
>MDTC01111089.1_pt1 | contig 18889 bp, 12 predicted proteins | sample 811181 | NCBI WGS metagenome assembly MDTC01 (sample SAMN05326644, study PRJNA326480) | marine metagenome | isolation source: seawater | place: Pacific Ocean: North | collected 2011
AGCGAAGACGTCCCTAACAATTTGGTTGAAGCGGTAGCGAGTGGCACTTGGTCGGAGCCTCCTGCTGAATCGGTATTCAAACTACGCGACAAATTACGCGAAGAGCTAGTGCCGATGACCCCAAACACCCACAATTGGGATGAGTATCGGGGCCTGCTTTTACTCGGGCATGTTAAAGGCAGGTTAGACAATAATCCGCCAAGCACATGGCGCAATGAGGTTGAGATGGCTCGCGAATTTAGAAATCAGTACGCAGTGGGTAAAACGGAGCCAGATGATAAGAATCTGCAACCTCCAAAAATAGTTAATCCTACGCTGTTAAAGTCAGAAAAAGCGGCGCTAATTTTACACCGTAACGGATTAGATGGCAGAGATTTAAACTCAGACTCGACAAATTTGGCTCCGCCAAATTTACTAAAGTCGCCAATGGCTGTCGCTAGAGTTGCTTTGTTCACTGCCCTTCTGCCATTATTCATAATTTCACTTCTACCCCAGTTGGTATTAGGCAGAGTTTTGGGCGATTCGACAGATGAGGGAATCGATGCCAGGACCTCATACCAATTTTTGGCAGCAATGTTTGGCTCGATAATCATCTGGCCAATCTCGTCGACCATCATCGTTGCATTGATGTATTGGCAGTCTGACTCAATAGCGGCAGTAACGAGCATAGAATGGACTACATCTTTGGGAGCCTCCTCATTAAGTATTGCCATGGCTGTTGTTATGATGTGGTTACTGATGTTCCCACTCTCGCTGTTATCTGGCCGTATGTTTTCTTTAGTTTGGGACGATTTTGTAGATCTCAGAGGGTTCTACAGGAAACAAAGAATGCCAAAAAGCGATCATCGGGAATTATTCAACCTCATAGCAGAACTGAAACAGGAGTTGTCTAGTTGAACCTCATTTTGGGGTTTCATTCAAACAGGATGAGTTATTCGAGGTTAACGTGACGCCAAGCGAAGTAGTCTCATTGGTCAGGAAGTGGCTTGACGAAGAAAGATTATTTGTTAAAGAGCAGAATGACCCAAGAGCACATTCTCATGTCCTAATCAAATACCCACAAGGCAAACAAGGGCATATGTTTGCCGTAGTAGTACCGAAGAATCGCGATCTTATTGCAATCTCAAGCATGACTAGAGTCGATGAGGGGCAACAAAATGAAATGGCAAATCACATGAGTGATGATAAAGATGGGTGGGCTGAGTGGATTCATGAAGCGCGTTTGCAACTGATCAACTCCTCAGTAGATTGGGGAATTCACATGGGTCATAAAGATAGCAAGAAGCCAGGACCTCTTCAAGCATTCAATGTTAGTTTACCAATATGGTTTGACGGAATAACGAAGAACGAATTTATGCATTCTTTACGAAGGCTATGGCTAGCAAAACTGGGCATCATCCACGAGATAAAGTACTCATACGGTCCAGGTGTAGGAAAACCCGGGCCAGTTGATGACTGGGAAAAGAGCAAAGCAGCGCGCAGCCAGCCAACCCAATCAAAGCCGGCAGACCAAGAGAGTATCGAAGTAGAATTTGATGAAAAAATGTCTTTTGGTACCAGTTTTGACCCCTCAGAATGGGCTTAAACCATCATGACAAAATATGACCTGAGAGGGTCGTAGTTAAGTACCATGAAAATCTAGTATATCTGTTGTAAGAGGAGATTATCCATGAGCCAAGCATTCAAGTCCGTCAGTTTAGTATCGATTATGCTGTTGTCCGTCCTATCAGGAATGGTGATTGCAAGTGATTTTGCCAAAGCAAATACCGTGGTCATAACAGAGCCACAACAAATTGTTGACGGAGGCTCAGCCTCTGACACTCAAACCGCAATTGTTGGCGATAGCCAAGGCAACGTTCACATTATCTGGGCAAGAAACAATCTGCATCTCTACTACTCAATGCTGGCAAGCAACGGAGAAATTTTGATTGATGCTACACAAATAACCAACCCAGGAATTCACAAGATATGGCATCCCGATGTTGTTGCCGATGAAGATGACAATATCCACATTGTTTGGACTGACAAATCAGGTACTCACAAAATTATGTATACAGCACTAAGTCCGTATAAAATTCAACCGTTTAACGGCCAGTCATCGACAGATGGGGCAATAACCGGTATTGATGACGTAGTTATTTCACAGCGAGCACAAGATAGAGACTGGCCTTCCATAGATGTTGATTCTCAAGGTAATATCCACATCGCTTGGGAAGACGAATATGATGAATTGGATAAATTCTTCAATCAGCCGCAAGTATATTACTCAATGATTCAACCTGATTTTGTCACGCAAGACGTTATAACGTTGTTCGATGATACTCTTCTGACACCAATAATCGGTCACAAGGGACACCCAGATATCGTTGTTGATGCTAATGATCAGGTACAAATCGCTTGGGATGATACCCGCGGCGGTAAAGTAGAGTTAGTATTCGTAATTGACACATCAGGTTCAATGTACTCAGAATGGGCTGACGTTTGTACGGTAATATACGGCGGCACCTTCTCTGACGGGTCTGCGTTTGAAGGGATTAAGCCACTGTTGGAAGTTGCCAATATGACTGTCTACGAGACAATCTACGGATTAGATGGTGGTTTCGGGCTGCCATCGGCTGCCGACAGCGGTGATTGTGCTGGCTACAATCAAAATGCTGGTCCAAGGTCGACCGCATTAGGTGATGGAGACGACTCCGGGGGTATTCGTACACTGTCAACCACCGTCTACAATGGCAACCCATATTCGGGCAGCTCAGGTGAAGACTGGGGCCCGGGAACCAACTGGGCATGTCTGTCCTGGCGTGACGCCAATGACAATGTCCCGGGCAGTCCGCTACAAGGCGGTGCTAACCACAAGTGGAATCCAAATGCTACCAAGATAGTCTTGCCAGTTTCCGATGAGGGGCCTAAGGACGGCGATCCCTCTCAACAGGCTGATGATATCAGTTCAATCAGTGAAGCGCACGACAGTTGCGTTAGGGCTGGGGTGATTCCGATTGGTCTATACGGACAAGGTTATGGCGGCGCTGGAAATATCCAATCTCACTTCCTTGACCTGGCAAAATGCCCTAACGGCGTCGTTTCAACGCAACCGAGAAACTGTCCCGGTTCTGACCCAACTAATAATCCCGGTAATGTCAACGCAGGCGGTCAAGCATACGAATTCCCCTCCGGTAGCGGTGGTGCTGGGGCTATGGCATTGTTAGTCGAAGCCATGGTATATGTTGCAACCAATAATTCTCGAGAAATCTACATGACAGTGCTTGATCCTTATGCTAAGATGAATAATGATCCAACTTGGACTCCGGGCGCTGTTGGTCATTCAATTGCCAACGGCGGTTATGTTGAGGACACTGGCCCAGCAGAAACCGGCCACCTAGTTGTCGTAAATGATACAAGAGTGACAATTGACGACGCATACTCTTTCCACCCCGCAATCGGCGTTGACATGCAGGGCAACACCCACATAGCTTGGATGGACGCAAGAGACTATGGCTTTGAGAAATCTGCCAACTATGAGGTGTACTACACCAAACTACGACTTCAGGGTGCTGGAGCATTTGACGGTGCTGAGGAAGGACTATCCACCTATGCAATAAAGAAAATTCAAGATACCGCTATTTCTAATGTCGAAGGGCTTGAGGGCTTAGCAAATAATCGGCCTTGGTCGGGACATTCCATATTCCCTTCCCTGCTTACCGACGATCAAAACAATGTTCACATCGCTTGGGTAGACTCTGCCAACGTAACTGCTGGCGAGGAGGTCCAATACACTCGTCTCAATCAGACTGACTTAACTGGTCTGGGAGAATTTGCGCTGGACCCCTGGGAAATCGTGACGATAACGAGTTGGGCAAGTAACAAACTCGGAACTGATACAGCGGGTCGTCCGGAAATCGGTATGCCTCCAGCCTTTGCTAACGATTTGGGTAGCGGGGCTCACGTTGGATGGTCAGATCGCAACAAGTGTAATGATGAGCAAAATGGAGCGTTTACTATCTGCTATTCACACGTTCTTACTGGTCAGGTGGATGTGGAACTCGAGCTTGGAGAGACGTTCTATCACGTAATCGAACCGGGTGAACAAACCCTCTACAACATGACAATGAATAATTCAACCCCGGGTGATATTGACCTGGTTGCAGACACCTATGGTCTCAACATAACTGGGGTCCCGCAAAACTGGACTGCGCAGATCTTCTTTTCGGATAATCAAACCCAAATTACGCCGACTACCCCAATTTTCCTCAAGGGTGGAGAATTCATTAATTTCTACATGAGAGTTCAAGCACCGACAATCTACCAAGCAAATGAAGACGAACTGGCTCAGATTGTTGTCACGGCAAAATCATACAAAGATCCAGCCATAAGATCTGATTTGACGACACTCACCCTGATGGACGTAGTTCACGGAATAAGTCTAGATACCTCACTGAGTGTCCAAGATATTGAACAAGGCAGTCAGGCAACGTTCTCCATAACTATTACCAATACCGGTAACGTACAGGACAGCTTCCTGTTTTGGGATCCTAATACCCTCGAAGGTCAGCAAGAGTGGTTATTACCATTCGGCTGGGAAATAACCTTCCCATTGAGAGTTGAGCTTGATCCAGGTAAATCAACCACCAAGATTCTCACGGTTAAAGTGCCATCTACCGAGGACCCCGGAGCGTTCGTGATCTACCTGAAAGGCTGGTCTGAAGGTGAGCCAATTAAGTCAGTGGACAAAGGAACCTATGATATTCTAGAACTCGGTATCTTCGTTTCTATACAATCAGAGGGTAATATCGTCTTTGAAGAGTTGTTACCAGATGAAAGCGAAGTCGAAGTAAAGGCCGGAGAATGTCACACCTTCGAGCAGGATGTAACTAAGAACTTTGAGTCAGGCAATTTGATATTCAGCACTCCGGGAGCTCCGGAGGTTCAACCAAGTGACATAGATGAATCAACTTGGCGCGAATCTAACTGGGTACTTGACATTGACTTTTCGCAGACGCCAGGGGGCTCTGAGGCCACACTCGGCATGCCGATAGAGTGGAAGTTAGACGCAGGGACAACGTTCAGGACTTGGATGGTCAGAGTCAATGTCTGCGTTCCAGATGACGCTAGCATCGGCTCGAAGAGTTTCACACTGCAGGCTAATTTAGAAGGCTATCAAAAGGTATCAGACTCTGGTAGATACACAGTCAACGTGATTCATGAATATAGTCTTGATACGCAAATAGAGCGAGAGCCGGATAGAATTATTTCGACAACAGACTCGAACGGTAACCCAATTTCGGCAATCGCAGTCAATCCAGGTGAAAATATTGTATTGCCAGTAACCACCATGAATAACGGGAATGGCCCGGACCGTTTTGACTTCCGCCTGACTACGGTAATCGACCCAAGCGGCGTTCCAGTAAGAACTGGTCACTGGGACATTGTGATCCCCAGGGAGAGCCTTGAAGAGTTAGATCGGGACTCCGACCAAACCTTCGATGTGCTAATGAATATACCTGAGTTTGATATTGGTGCTGGCTTGTATGTAGTTGAATTCAAGACATTATCTGAGGAAGCATATCCAAATGAGGATAACCGTATCACTAGAGAGCGGGATGTTGATTTCTTGTTTGTATACGTGAATGAATTCTATGACATGGAGATTACCATGGACCCATCAGTGGACAACCCAGTAAAGGTTTCTGCGCCGGGCAAGATAGTTAGCTTTGCAGTTAACATAACCAATAATGGTAACGTCAATGATTGGCCAACGTTGGATAACCACACCGCTCAATCACAAGGCAATGACATAGTATGGAGTGAACTGCCAGGTATGGGTTCGCTAGAGGGTTGGTCGGTAGAATGGCGCACAATCAAAAAGATTAGCAATGATCTGAGTGTTGACGAGCCATGCGTAGTAATAACCGAGGCAATGCCTACAGGAGACGCAAGCCAACTAGAAATTGACGCTTATTATGCAACAATTAGCCAACAACAAGATTCAATTCGTTGCGCATATATCGAACCTAATGCTGTTTACATGATGCCGCAAATGGCACCATATCAAACAATTGAGATGATTGCGGTCGTCAAGATTTCGACAACGGCTAAACTCGATACTCGTAATGTCGGACTAAAGGTAGTATCCAGCGCTGGTGACATGATGGAAGGAGGCGACTATGACTCCTCACCTTCTTGGCAAGGTGAAGAATTAGATAGCAATGAGTTCATTGTTACGTTAAGTCTTAAAGCTCCTGATTTAGTAATCAAGGACATCATTGTATCACAGTACAGCGCAGAAATCGATTCGACAATACCCATCGGAATTACCTTACAGAATGTTGGTAATACCCACGCTACCGATATTGAAATTGTGTTATGTCAATATGATGATGTAAACAGCCAATCAATAATCAAAGAAATTAAGCGAAATGGCTGTGATGAAGATAGCATCGTCATGCGCCAAGTAGTGGGTGCACTACTAGCACCGGATGCATCAGAGGACGCCAAAGAAATCGAAATTTATCTCCTCTATCCAGTTGTTGCTGGTAGCAAGGGTGTGTATGTTGTCGTTGACCCAATGAATGAGATTGTTGAAGGCAGTGAAGCAAACAATATCATGGCGGTATCTGAACCTCTTGAATCACCAAGCCCGTTCTTTGACGTTGCTGGACAAATTGTTGGTAAGACTGCCCTACCATTTGTGGTAATTCTGCTTACGCTGTCTTTACTTGGAGTAGTTTACTTCGTCGGTAAGGCAAGAAGGGAAGAAGTCAAGAAACGCATTGCAGAACAGTCTTCATTGATATCGGTGCTTGATTCCGAAGATTAACCTAATCATGGTTACTTTTTGTAATCTCCAAGCCACCAGTATAGGTCCGAGTTTTCCGGAGTGACGATCACATGACCTGCTCGCTGTGATATTTGCCGTTGGAGTTTTGTTCTAACCTCATCAAGTAATTCGGAGACTTGTCGTTGTCCAAGTTGCAGTTCTTTGCTTAGCAGGTTGAGGTCCAGGCGTTTCTCAGGAGCCTCGATTATCGAGTGAATCATGGCTCGTTGTTCGTATTGTTCAAAGTCACTGTCAACGCCTTGGGAAATCCTGTTGCGAATATGCTGGTGCAAGGCAATCAATGCATCTCGTTCAGTATCCAGTTGTTCAATTACCTGATTCAATTCAGCCAGGTGGCCTACTCCCTCGCTAACTGAGATACGCTTTCTTCCACCAACTAATTCAGCAACTGTATGCGTTGCTTTCGGTAGTTTGCTGGATAACCTCATTGGACCGCCAGACGGCAATTTCCGTTGCTCACAATTGAAAAGGTCAGGACCCAAATCGATTCTTATCGATAATGCCTCTTGAACTGTGTAAATTGTTCTCGGCGGACCACCTTTTTCACTGGGAACCTGTAATTTAGTGACAAAATTTCCCTGTTCTAACTCCTTAAGATGTTTCTTTATGGCTTGCTGGCTAACGCCAATCAGTTCGGCTAACTGCATTGGATAATGTGGCTCTCTTACCAATCGCTCGAGGATTTGTCGCCGAACTTTATTCTGTAATAGGCGTAGTGCGAGGTCTAGGTCTGCCATACTGCTCAACCTAAGGTTCACTAATTCAAGAACCTTTTCAAATCATTTTTTGCTGTTTTTATACCAAAATATTGCACCGCTGATTGTCAGCATAAGTCCAACGAGTAACAGCCCAATCGCTAAGGTCGATTTCAAGGAGGCTTGATAAGTCCAGTCAACATCAAATTGCTGTAAGGTTTGTGTATCGTCACCACCAGCAACGAACCGATATTCTCCGGGTACAGGCTGCCAAGTAATTACACCATCCGAGTTTGGGCCGCCGGCGATCATATTCACTGACTCCTTTTGACACTCATAATAGTCGCCTTTGAGCTCGCACTTGCTTGCTTCACTAGCCTCAGCAATACCAATCCAGACTCCCGATTTGCTCCATGAAATTTCTACATCAACATTGGCTGCTATTGCCTCGCTAGGAATCTCAAGAACCTCTCCCGACATACCCCAATAACATGTGACTTCATCCTCACCAACAAAAGGTACTCCGTCTTCAACCGTACAAGGCGGTAGCATAGCATCAACTGTGTCAGCATCGCTCAGGTTCTGAGTTATGCCTAGTGATGAGAATATTACCATTAATACACCAGCAATGGTGACTGTAATAGCGATGTATTTCCTCAATAGAACCACCTAGTTTTCATCCCAATCCTTCCACGCATTGGGCTTCTTCTCCGAACTCTTGGGTGTGGATTTTTGGGGCGAACTTGTTTTTGCGGATACGGATTGATCGTTTTTGTCTACACTAACGGCTCCGCCTTCGTCCCATGATGAAATTTCTTTGGTGTTTGTGGGTTTCTGTTTTATTTCAGGTTGGCGGACTTTATTGTAATCTGCAAACGGATCTGCGACTCTATTTTGTGCTTCATCGACATCCCCTTTCATCAACGCAAAGACTTGGTCAGTAGTAAGTAGCGTACCCTTTTGAACGTCTTCTCTACCATCAACAAATTCCTCTGATTCAGTTACTCCAGTATCGGCAAATGGGTTGTCGACCTTTTCAGATTGACGTTGCAGTTTAGCAATATTTTCGGGCGTTAAGTCGGTGACAGGCATCATTTGACCATCCACTCCGACCATCATTACCTTCGGGCTACTGTCGTTCCTGTTTGTGAGGTATAATATTCCGGCTAACGGCAGGATTAAAATCCCGATACAGCATACTGCCCCGCCAAACACTAGCGCTGGCTGTTCGAGCAACATCCACTGAGCACTAGTTGCGTCAACCAGCCAAAGTGTTGAATTATCGCAGTTGGAGTTGCATTCGACTTCAAGGACATATTCCCCAGCCGTAGCAATATTCCATTCTTTGATGATAGTAAATCTGCTGCCGTCTGAATCCATTGGCGTCCAGTCAGTCTTGCAATTTCCCGCTTCTAGTGCTTCGCCGGTGACGTCGGAACCACTCATCTTTAGCAAACTGACGTTGGAAATGTCACTAGAAATAACGACAGCAGAGTAACAACTAGTAGTCAACTCTACAGTTTCTGCGCCACCGCCGGTTATGGCAGCGTTGTTAATTTTCTTGGGACTGGAAGCTTCGTCTATTTGATCCATGTTAGTGAAGATTGCACCGGCACCGATTACTAAGCATACTAACCCAACCACTGCGATACGCATAGCCCACGGGTTAGAACTCGTTTGCGCCATGTGGCCACCTCGGCTGAAGTCCCCCATCAATGCTTGTACGGTCATGCGAGGCCTAATTCGGCTAATTTTTCCGGCAAATATGTGTCAGTAACGAAATCAAGACCATACTTTGCTAGTGATTGCTGTTCAGCTTTTTTGCCTAATTCAAGCATCATATTGATTTGATCTTGCCACCATGAATCAGCAAATCGAGGATCCGATAATTCAGCATTTAGAGCCTCTACATCTTTCTTTGATAGATCGTCGCTAGGTAGGTCATAAGCAACAATATCATCAGATGTGATGCCTAGATATGTAGCACTTGGTGTTGCCAGGTATTCCGAGATATGCGCAGTCTTAATTGCACCGTAAGCAATCGAGGCAAATATTCTGAATGACCATGGATCACCGTCTAGAAATACTACAACAGGCAAATCCCACTCTTCACTCATACGCTTGATGATTCGTCTTGTTGATCTAGCGGGCTGTCCTTTAAGATGTAACAAACCACACTTGTAATCTTCGTCAAAACCATTTTCAACCAACCTGTCAAACATGCCACCTGTTTCGATGGCCATGATAAAATTGATATCGTGTTCGAGGAACTCAATTTTTTCCGTTTCGACATTATATGGCACGCCATATCCAGAATCTCCTACATCATCGCGTGCATTTATCCTCATCCACTCTCCCCGGCGATTCCTTTCTTGTAAGGTAAGGTTACCAATAATCCTTGCACCATCCTCCTCTGGTCTTAGTTTGAAATCTTCCCGCAAACACTTAGTAACTATTTCTAAGTCTTCAGCAAGATTGTTTGATTCATTCTGACTACCGAATTTACCAAGGCCCCAACTCTCTGAAATATAGTACATTTCTCTCAAAGTTGATGACTTTCCAGAGTCAATCATGTCTTCAATGAATTCAATTATGTGTAATGCTCTAAGCAACTGCTTCGCTGAGCCTAGACTAGTGGCATCTCTGACAGATTTATTCTTGCCGTATTTGTAGACTCCGAGTTTTCTATCAAACCCAATATTGTTCTTAGTTCTAACAGGCAGAGTCATCGTGGGAGGTTCTCCCTTGACAATTTTATCGTACATTTCTGCAACTACCGATTGCATAGCAGATTTAGTCTCACCTGCAGTCATTCTAATCGTCATCATTGGTCACCTCCAAATAGTGTGGATTGTCCTGAAGGAGGTCTGATTGATGGCTCTATTACCGCCGCCACAGTTTCAATAATAGGGGTCTCAGGTGGGTTTTCCTCCGGTTGGCTGGCTGTTGAGTTTAGCTCCAGCATAATTTTCTCTTGATTGCGGATTTCCTCAAGGTATTTTTCATCCATCTTCATCGCGCCAATAATTTCTTGACTCCCACGATAGAAGACATCGGTTTCTGTCCAGTCACCTTTTTCTAAGCCTTCTAGACTGTAGGCAATAGTCATATTTTCACCTGGTTGTAGAGTGTCTAGCTTCCAAGCCCAAACGCCGGTTGCTTCCTTTCTGCCACCGTGCTCATTATTGGTCATCAAACCTCCTGATTTTTCAGGCCAAGTTGCAAGAATTGTGTAGGCCCTCGCCCTTGCAGTGTAATTGTATATCTTGATTGACACATCAACAGATTTGGTTGACTTATTCCATTCATTATTGGTTTCGCAGATAACTGCAGACATTATTTTCGTGATTGAGCCTGCAAGGTTGGGTATGGGTCTGTCGAGTATCTGAGCAGATTTAGCCGCAATAGCGGGAAGGATATCGTTGATTAATTCGAATTTCTCTTTTGTTTTGGCCATTTTCTTTTTCTTTTCCAAATGCTTCCTCAGACCTCGGCCCATCTCGAGCATCGCTTTTCTTACTTCTTCCATGACCTCCCCATTATCAGCTAGTGCTTCCTTAGCCTCTGAAGTAAACTGAACATTGGTACTTGCGAGATGTACAAGAATTGCCGCAGGACCCTTTGGGACCCCTTTCCCACCGGCCTGATCTAGACCATATTGCCGCCAATCGACGGATTCTATGGCTTTTGTTAGTAAACAACCTCCTTGCTGATACATGAGGGGGACTCGGTTAGCAAATCGGAGGACTTCTACTGGTTTGTCAGCAGCCATGTCGCCACCAAAAATCAATCCAACCTCGACTTGATATGGATTGCCTTGTGAAACATTTGGTGCTCTGGTCATTGTTGTAGCGTACCTAGAGTCAATAGTCTTTGAAAGTCCTTTTTTGATGAGCATTTCTTCTATTGGAGAGAGACAGTTGGTGGGTGGGTTCAGTAGCTTTACCGGTTTTCCATTGAACATTCTTTCGCCTTGGAAGGCCTCAAGCAGTGCCCTTATTTGCTCCGGTGAGGTTTGTTTTGGTTTGATTTTGATATCCAACTCAGCGGCAGAGCACAACTCTTTGGCCGCTCTAGTAGAGACTCCTGAGAAGTTAGTCCTAAGGAAAACAGATAGTCGAGAATCGGATGATTCTGTTAGCATCCGCTGTAATTGACCTAACTCAATACCATGCGGGTGGGGTTTTATCGACTCAACTTTTCCTGGCAGTCTCTCTGTAACTCGCGGCCAATGATGAATTTCTCCATCTGGGTCGGTAAAGGTAATCTCGGCATGGGGGTTGACGATACTTGTCATTCGCAAATACTGCCAAACACTTTGACGACCTTTCTGATATTTCGCCTTCATTCTAGTGGTGACCTCCAAGCCGTGTTTTTTCATTTCCCCATCCTCGTTGAGCCAAATTTCCCGTCCTGCATTGCTTTTTGTCGCTTTATTTTTCCTCGTGTCCAAACCAATATCAACGACTGCTGCAGTGGATTCGGTAGCAATTTTTGACTTGACATGAGTTGGTTTACCCGTAGTCAACTGGCTGTACATTACGACGCCGGTTATTCCGATACCTTGTTGGCCACGAGATTGTCTTATAGCGTGAAATCTTGAACCGAATAATAACTGACCAAACACCTTCTCGATACTTTTTTGTGGAATTCCCGGACCATTGTCCTCAACGACTAGTTCTATGATATCCTTCTTGGTGTCAATTTTCGAGACACTTACCTTGATCGTGGGAAGTATCCGCGCCTCCTCACAAGCGTCCAAGGCATTGTCGACCGCCTCTTTCACCGCAGTAATCAATGATCGAACTGGAGAATCAAAGCCAAGAAAGTGCTTATTTTTTTCAAAGAATTCAGAAATTGCTACTTGTTTTTGATTCGATGCTAGTTTCTGCGCTATACCTGACATATCTGTCACTCCGTCTCTGGTCCTCCTCGATCCGAATGACCTCGGGCCAGCAACATTGTATCTCGATTAACGACGGTTCATAATAACTAACATAGAAACTAGTTCGCAGAAGGACTTTTTTCTATGCGATTGGCGTATCGATAGAGAGTTTTATCACAGCATTATTCAAATAAACTGCTTTGCCAAGAAGATATTTTACCAGTGAATGCTGATGCAGCTACAGTTAGTGGGCTAGCGAGGTATAGTTTACCCGGTCCTGAGCGTCCCTGGAAATTACGATTTATCGCTGACACAGTGACTTGCTCTTCAGTAATCGATACCCCAGGTCCCGCACCGATGCAGGCACCACAACCCGGATCGATGAGTTTGACACCAACTTTGGCAAACAGGTCGTGCCAACCGTTTCGAACCGCTAAATCCTTAACAATTCCAGAGCCATATTGAATGTAAAATTCAACTCCATCGGCAACGACTAGCCCTGCATCATCTGCTGCTTGACAAACTTGGGCATAATACGCAATATCATCTTCCTTACCTGCAGTGCAGGAACCACCATAGGCGATATCTATTGTGACATCCCCGATTTCAACAATAAGTGCTCCATTGGTCGGGTCGCTGGGAATCCCCTGATCAGGATTTCCGGGATGAGCGACCATTGGCTCTATTGCTGATAGATCGATTACGTGCACTCCTCCGTGATAATGCGCATCAGAATCAGGCGTTACAGCGCCTCGTCTCATTGCCTCAATTGATAGATGCGGCATGGTATTTTTCATCCATGCGTATAATTTTTCGTCCGGCTCACAAATACCGGTTCTGGCAGAGCACTCTGTCGCCATATTACACAGAGTTGCCCGTTCATCAATTGACAGGCTAGTTAATCCCGCCCCGCCAAATTCCATTGACCGATTTAGCGTCAGTTCTTTGCGGGCGTGGTCAGCCAAAATATACAGAATCACATCCTTTGCCGTACAACCATGATTAAGTTCACCAATCAATTCAAAACGGATAGACTCTGGTACTTTCACAAAGGTAAAGCCCGCACTGATCAGATTAGAATATTCAGTCGCACCAACCCCCCATGTTAGTGCATTAGAGGCGCCGCCCATGCATGTGTGAGAATCTGTTGCCTGCACAAAGTCGCCAACTTCAATGAATTCTTCACGGGCCACCTGGTGACAAATCCCCGGTGAAACACCGTCTACTGCGGAATAGTCTCTTACCTTGGTATGCGATTGAAATGCATTTTGTAAATCACGTAAGGTCTGTACTTTGTGCATGAAGGGAACAAACTTAGGGTTGTGATGAGCGTAAAGTAAATGATCTTCAAAAACTGCAAATTTGCTGGGATTGGGCAATTGATAATTCTCTCCATACTCTTCAGTTAAGAATGTGTGAACTTGAGCAGTGGTAAATTCATGCGAATATCCTCCCTGAACTTGAGCAATAACCGGGTCGTCCGGCTTAACGCATTGGCCAACTTTTTGCCCGACCAAATTTCTTGCGATAATTTTCTCAGCCATGGTCATTGGCTGTTTCGATGTGTCAATTTCAGGTAGTGCGATCTCGCCAGCATTGAGTGCTTTAGCAAACGGGAACAGGCCTCCGCGTTCAATGATGATTTTTGTAACCTCATCATATTTCTTGGTAAATTCTGAAAGTGGAATCGCCTCGCCGTTTTGTAGCTGTTCAAGCATTGAATAGTCACCCATTAGCTGACCAAGGTTGATATTATTCCTTTCATGAATTGGCGCAAAAGATGCCGCAATTACGATTCTAATTCCTGCCCATCTTTCGCATTGTGCTGCAGTTTCTCTACTTGAGCCAGTGCCTTTTCGCTGGCCGGAAACAATCACCTCGAAGTCCCCATTGATTAGCGCATTCTCATTGAATACTCGCAAGCCATTATGCTTCAGTCCAGCATAGGCATTTTTTGCTATTTCTGCCGGTTCGTGGTCAAAGCAGACCCAGGCAGGGGTCATAACATCGGTGTTGATGTCGTCGAGTAAGTCCTCAGGCCGAACATCTTTCATTTTGAGGTTGAGGCCGTCATATAATTGCTGCTTTATCAAATCAAGATTTTTGGTCAAGAATAAAACTCGCTTCCCTGGGGTCAGGCGGATTTCTGTTTCCCCGGTCTCGACACCCATTGCAATCAAATTGGGCAGGATTCCTTTGTGTATAACCATTGACCTAGTTTAGTCACAAACTATATGATGGATGCAATATTTTTGTCGTAGATAACACCAGTTCTCACAATCCAATTTGGTTATCGATTGGCATAAGTTTCATATAACCTAGCGCAAGGGATTATTACTGTTACCCTAATTTATTAGGGGGGGAATGACAAATGGATGAACAACAAGTAGAAGATATTGTAAAATGTAGTGATTGTGGAAGTAGAAACTTGACTCGAGACGAGACTCGAGGCGAAGTGGTTTGTGATGACTGCGGTCTCGTGTTAGAAGACAACGTTATCGACCAAGGAGCGGAGTGGCGCGTATTTTCTCCAGAACAGGGAGACCAAAGAGCGAGAACAGGGGCTCCAATGACGGTAATGCTTCACGATAAAGGCCTTTCAACAGATATTGACTGGCAGAACAAGGATTACAGTGGAAAAACCATTAATTCACGCTATCGTTCTCAGTTCTACAGAATGAGGAAATGGCAGAAGCGAAGCCGTGTATCCAACGCAACTGAACGCAACCTCGCAATGGCACTAGCAGAACTTGACAGAATGGCTAGCCGCCTAGAGTTACCGAAATCAGTGCGTGAGGCAGCTGCTGTCAATTACAAAAAAGCAGTCGATAAAAGACTGATTAGAGGGCGCTCAATTGAAGGAGTTGCTGCAGCATCATTGTATGCTGCGTGCCGACAGTGTGGCGTCCCTAGAACCCTTGACGAGATTGGTCAAGCATCTCGAACTGGAAGAAAAGAAATTGGTCGAACCTACCGATTCATGGTGCGAGAACTAAAGATGAAGATTATGCCAACTGGGCCTGAGGATTATATTTCTAGGTTCTGCTCTGGTCTTGGTCTTGACGCAGAGGTTGAAGCAAAAGCCTACGAACTGATCAAGGCAGCACAAGAGAAAGAACTCACCAGTGGCCGTGGTCCTACCGGAATAGCCGCGTCAATCATCTACATCGCCTCCGTTCTATGTGGTAAAAGAAGAACTCAAAGAGAAGTTGCGGAAGTAGCTGGAGTTACGGAAGTTACCATTAGAAACAGATACAAGGAATTGATTCAAAACCTCAATATCGAACTTGATATTTAATGCAAAAACTTTGGTTGGTCGCAATGAACAAAAGCCGATCTGAGATTTCTCAGGTTGTTTTTGAAAAAGCAGCAACTATGCTGGTAGAGGCCCTTGAACGGGGGACATCTAGTTGGCCTTTACCACAACCCCCAATAAAAGATGAAGATTTTCCAATTATTCAACCCGTTTCTCCACAGAAACTTATCGAACAAGGTTTAGGATTGTTGAACGTCGATCGAGGTATGTTTGAGTACAAACTCAACAACGTTGTCGATTTGGTAGTACCGCATAGGATGAATCTTACTGATGATCCATATGTGGTCCACCGGAAATGGCTGCACAGACGGTCTGATATGGTTGCTGAGCGTCTAATATTTTCCATCAATAATGAATGGCTAGCAAGCGCGCTTGATCCGCATGCACCAGATACGACACGCTGGTGGTTGAGTATTGCTTTGTTAAACGGACTATCTACGGGCCCATATGGTCAACCAATTCACCAGGGTTATCACCTGCTAGAATCAATTGCTATCGGTGAACGCCCTGGGGCTTGGCACACTAGGCCCGAGGCCGGTCCTCAACATGTCGATTGGAATCCAAACGCAGTTGTGCCGAGGTTGACCGGCGTTAGTGCGCATGAATTTGGAATTGATGCTGCGAGGTGGATGCTCGAACAATTAGAGAATGGAAGTAGTGAACGACGAAGGCTACTGATTGAGTGGATTCGCCTCTTGATGGAGCGACCAGAACTAATCGACCCGCTGGGTCTATTTGACATCCTTACCCGTATGTGTGCTGACGAAGAAGAACAAGTTGCTATTCAGATTACTCGATGCCTTGCCAAGGCAACAGACCATGACAAGGCCTGTGGATATACACTTGCAAAATTATTAATGGAACGCGAAGAACTACTAGTTCGTAGAGCGATGGCCGATGTATTAACTCGGTTATTTAGGCGGTTAGAACATGATGCTTTGCCATTTTACCAGCAGCTAAAGAGCGACAAAGACCCAGATATTCTTGCGGCAATTAGCACTACAGCTTCCGATTTGAAGTATTTGGATGTAGAATTATGGGCTGATAACTTGGTTGAACTTAGCAAGCATGAGTTACCAATTGTGCGTAGAAATCTTGTCCCATCGCTCAGAGATTACTTTGAGACATTCCCCGACGATACCAGAAAATTATTACCGGTTATGTGGCAAGATGGAGATGAAGTTGTGCGAACTAGGATGCGTGAATTACTGATTAAGATGTCCGACATTTCCGCAGTTCAATTCAGTTCAAGAATAACCGACCTAAGTCAGCAAGGGTGCGATTTAGCACCATTGTGGCAGTTAATGGAAGCGCGCAGTAAAGGGGCTTCTAAACCCTGGACGGACTGGTTGTTGGGTAAAGGTGAGATGCCAGAGGTAAGTGAAAAAGTGCAGCATGTAAGCACTATGCAAGCCCCAGAATCACTACCAGAATTAACTGATGCATTAGCGACATTAGATGAAGAACTAGGATTTCTAGATTGATTACTCCTCTTCGCTCCGCTTCTTCAGTGGACCTGACACAACCAGGCCAACATACAAACCATTGAGCATAGATAGAGATGCAATCAGTAAAATGAGCATGCCAGCAGTTTCGGGCAATTTATCGGCCAATCCAGTGGTATTAATTATCGCTAATATCATCAAGCATGACAACGCGAATATAACTACCTGTTTCCAACTCCTTTCTGGCTGTTGCCACCGATTTACAGAGGGAATAATTCCTGGGCGCTGAAAAGTAAAACGAAACCAGCCAATATACAGAAAACATAAACCAGTCAAACCGATAATTCCTCTCGTGAATGATCGTGCCCCCCACGGCCCCGCAGGAGCGATATCAAACATTGTTTGAGCAACCATAACCACGCCAGCGATAGTAAACCACCGCCACTCTGGAACTGTTGCCATGTTAATCCCATGATGGGTTATCCTTGAAAGGTTGTACCCTTTGGGATTCTCGATGACAGCGGTTAATGATGCGGTAATTGTTGCGGCAGGGCTTGGTGGCCGGATGTTGCCAACCAGTGCTTACATGCCCAAGGAATCGCTTCCGCTGGTCGACATTCCAGCAATTATTCACCTTATCCGGGAAGCAATACATGCCGAAGTTAGCAGAATTCACATAATAACCTCACCAATCAAGGATTTTAGTTCATTTCTAGAGAATAAAGATGACTTTCACGCCCTTAAACCCGAAATAAGTGAAACGCTATTCTCGACCAAAGAACCGGTTGAATTCCTGATCCATACTCAACATGAGCCACTTGGTTTAGGTCACGCCATCTTACAATCGCTAAATTCTATCGATGGACCCTGTCTGATTTTGCTCGGCGACAACATCATTACTGACAATTTTTCTAGCATCAATAACTATCATGCCTCTACCGCATCAAGCAAACTGGTCTCATCTTTCCTGCGTACGGGTCTACCGTGTGCAGGAGTATACTCGGTGCCAACAAAAGCGGTGGTTAACTACGGGGTTGTCGAACTGGACGACGACAAAATTACGCATATTGTTGAAAAGCCAGATATCAATTCAGCACCATCGAATAAGGTCCTATGCGGAAGGTATGTGTTTCCAAGTAACGCGCAGGAATTACTCAGCGAGACTTACCCTGTTGAGGAATACGGAGAGCTGCAGACGATTGCACTACAAAAGCATTGGATGGATGATTGCGGCTTGTTGGCAGTTGATTTAAGCGAATATCAGTGGTATGACTCAGGCAATCCATTTGCTTGGTTACAGGCGCAGATTGATTATGGCTTGCGCAACCCCGATTATTCCAAGCAACTCAGAGAGTGGCTGAATCAGCGACTTGGCTAACGCTGACCCGGTTTCCAGAATGAGAGTGGTATAGGCAATTGATTGCTGACGCAACGGTTGGCAAGGTGATCAGCGCGCTCATTCCAACGGTGACCGCGATGAGCTCTTACATGACGCCACTCAATCTTTCTAGTCAAGCTAACCTCACGCCATAGGTTTTGCACTGAGCCTACTAACGACTTGTTGGCCTTAGCCTTCCATTCCCCGGTTGCTAAATTCCCAGCATATTGGGAATCAGTGTATATGATGGCGTCTCGTTCACCACCTTCAACTAATAACCATCTAAGTGCCATCGCAAAACCAGTCAATTCCGCGGTATTATTTGAGCCAACTTC
>MDTC01202168.1_pt1 | contig 18883 bp, 9 predicted proteins | sample 811181 | NCBI WGS metagenome assembly MDTC01 (sample SAMN05326644, study PRJNA326480) | marine metagenome | isolation source: seawater | place: Pacific Ocean: North | collected 2011
AATGGCATCTACGGTCCTAATGCGTTTGTTTACCAAGAGAACACGGCTCCTGTCTCGATTCAAGAGCTTTTCTCAACCGAGACGGCTCAAATTCTACCGAATGCTGTGCATGCGGGTGATAGTCCATGGATTATTGCACCATGGGGCGGTCAGTCGCCCATGGATTATGAAGTGAGCGATCTATCGGGCCGAGTGGTGGCCACTGGGAACGCGGTTGGTTCCTTCCAATTGAATACATCGGGCTGGTCCGCTGGCCAATACATTGTTCGTTTGTTAGATCGTAATACGCGCAACCAGGCGCTGGGTCGCTTGGTTGTACATGGAGGATGACCGTCCACTTTTACACCAAGCACACATCATTCACCATGCCCGAAAATAACGGCAAGTCAAAAATTTGGCCCATCGGATCGCAGCTGAGGTGGGGGAAAACGAAGGCGCGCTGACGCGCCGAGCAGCCCAATGGATGCGCCAGCTTAGCCGGATGTTCAATGCGCTCCAAGGGTGCATCTCCGGTGCATCCTTGCGTCGTCTCGCGGTCGGGTTGGGCTTCATTTTATCGGTGCATGCCATCTAGGCGCAGTCGTTTGCGCCAAGCGTTGTTGATCCGCACGGTTTGGGTGGGAGTGAGGAGGTGCCCATTCTGAAGTTCGATTTGGCGGACCTGGATGCGGATGGGGATTTGGATTTGTTGGGCTCCACAAGCCAATTCACCTTCTCCGGAGCTTCGCCCATGTGCAGCTTTTTTTGGTGTGAAAATTCAGGCACCCACGAGGCTCCCCAGTTCGAAGAGCCAGAAGACGGGGCCTTTGGGTTGGCAGCTACGCCCATGCCATTCGAAGCAGCGGAAGCACAAGGCAGGGTCTTGGGCATGGACTTTGTTGATTTTGATGGAGATGGGGATCTGATGGTATCTGCGGTTAGTTCCATGTCCGATATCTACAACGTGTCGACCGATCTCCAATTCTACGAGAATGTGGGGTCGGCAACGGTACCTGATTTCGGTAAACCTCCTGTGGTGTCCCCGTATGGCTTGGAAATGACGCAAGCAACCGACTGCTATGCCGTCAAGTTCGCGGATATTGATGCCGATGGTGATGACGATGCTTTCATCAACAAGACACTTGCCATTCAACCGGCACCGTACGAGATGAATTTTCAGGAGAACACGTCACCGTCATCGGTGTTCGTTGTTGACCGTCCTACACCGGCTTCGGCCTTCTTATGGCCCAACGTACTGAGCGCTGGGGATCCCGTCGAGATTCGTTGGCCCGAAGATCCCGCTCATGTTATTCACTGCGAGTTCAGGGATCAAGCTGGCAGACAAGTTCACGCGCTTCAGCTCGCTTCTACTTCCGCCCGTGTTCCGTCTCAGTTGCCACCCGGGCAGTATTTGGTGGTGCTGCGGGATGAATGGACAGGCCAAGCGTTTACCGATCGCCTCGTTGTCGTGGGACGCTGACGGGGCGGGGTTTTGCCTCCGCTTTCTTGCTGCTGGAGAGGCGTCACCGCTTCGGAAAAAAGTCTCGGCGTAATTACTCGCAATCGTACCCGTACGCCTCAAACATGAGGAGCAGATCGAACACGTCCACGTAGCCGTCGCCGTCGAGGTCGCTCATGCACACGGCTGAGTAGTCACACTCGCCGCTGACGTTGGCCACCGGATCGAAGTTCAGGCTCACGGGGTCCATGCAGCCGAGGTACAAACAACTGCCGTCTTCCACTAGCGCCGCAGGGTCGAAGTTGAGCGCTGTGGCATTGGTGCATCCTGCGAAAACACAAGAGAGGTCGTCGTACGTGGCTTCAGGATTGAAATTCGCTGCCGTAATGTACATGCATCCACCGATGACGCAACTGCCGTCGTCTGAAGAAGCTTCAGCATCGTAGTTGTCGGCCAATGGGTTGGTACAGCCGGGGAATTCGTCGCAATCACATTGGCCATTGGCATTGGCGTCAATGCACTCCCCATCGCAATCGGAGCAGGCATCAGGATAGGTGCATTCGGCGGTGTCCTCAAAGCCGAAGGCTGGATCGTAGTTGCAGGCTTCCATGTCACCACAGCCCTGGGGCAATTGAATGGGCATGGCGAGTACCTGCATGCTTTGGTTTTGGAAGCCTTCAACAAACATTTGCACGTTGACGCTACCATAGAGATCCCCAGCTGTGGTCAATTGGGCAATCAAGATGCGATTGTCAGCTCCGGCTACCGCATTGACGTCGCCAAGCAAGGTGAATACTGAACCGCCAATGGCATCGTCAACAATAAATCCACCGCCACTGTTGAAAGACGCCAGCGCCATATCCAATCCGATTGCCCCGGCAAGTGAACCCATCGCGTTATTGGTCGCACCTATGGTGAGCCAAGAATCATAATTGGCCTCTGGAAAGAAGGGCAGGATTGCGCCGTTGATGGCCCAGGCAAAGTCTGCGCCAAGGGCACTTTGGTAGAAGCTTTCAGTGCTGCTGATGTTTAGGGGAGTAGAAATATCACCGAATACTGCAGACAACTCATCTGTTTCATTGGTCATTTGAGCGTACAAGTGGTACGTTTTCATTTCATCCAGTTCGGGAATTCCCGTGGTGTCGTGGTTGGCTATCACTTCAGCGTGGATGCCTGTAACCTGACCAAGTGCGAGCCCGCTGACAAAGCAGCAAGCCAGCAGAAGCGCAGCATGTTTCATAAAGTAGGTCGTTCGTGTTCAACCTCAAGATAGTATAAAATATTCGTATAACAAAATCGATATTTCATCGAAATTATACGTGAGGAAACGGGACCTAGTCAGTAGAAAAAGATACCTCGAAGGGCGGTTCTGCCGACGTGCCGTGGCATACAACGGCTTGGCGTTTAGCGTCTTTCATGAGGGCAAACTGTCGATATGCTCCGGTGGAATTGGCTGTCAAATCGCAAACAATGGCGGTTAATTCGTTGGTCCCGGGTTCCATGCGTCCTTTCCATGTACCGGAGAAGGCTGCTACCCGACCGTCATCGTGGCTTTGCACGAGTTCAGCGGTTCCCATGGCACCAATGGTAAACGTGAAGGTGCTGCGCCCCACTTTCGCTTCCTTGCCGCGCACCACAATGACCTCCCCATTCGCTTTAAGCAACGGGTACTCTGGGCGCTCGCCTTTCCACGTTCCGTACCAATTTTCAACGCGGTAGGGCTCTGCAGATTGGGTGACCGATGTGGCCACCCTAGCGCGCTGCCTATTTTTCTCTGCACCAGGAGGAGCAGGATTGCCGCAAGCGATCCAATGCAGTGCAACGCATGCGATTATGGCTGGATTCAAGGTGCGCATGTTTCGGAGAATTCGCTGAGTAACATAAGTAGATCGCTGACCGTGCTGATTTGGTCGCCGTTCACGTCTCCAATGCACGGGGCGGTAACGCAGCCGTAATCGGATAGAAAGAGTAAGATGTCAGTTACCGCAATTACCCCGTCTCCGTTCAAATCGCCGGGACATGGGCACTCATCAAGGCACGATCCGTCTTCAATGGTTGCAGCAGGGTCGTAATTGCAAGCTTCCAAATCCGTGCATCCCGCGCAGGATTCGAATTCACAGCTTCCATCGTCAGCGGTCACAGCCAAATCAAAATTGCAGGCGGCAACATCTGCACAGCCGTAGCACGAAATGTAATCACATGTTCCGTCATCTACTGTAGCCGCCGGGTTATAATTGCACCCTGCGGGGTCCATGCATCCCGGAGGATCTACATCCAAGCAGAGATCCCAAATGCTTATGTCTGCTGAGAAGTAAGCGCCTTGCGAACCGCTCCAGCCATTCCCTATGCGAATAAACCACGTGCCGTTGCCCTCCGGAGCGCTGCCGATCGTGGCAGCTCCCGTGTAGGAGCCAGAGGCGCTGGAATCCCACGCGTTCGGCCAGAATCCGGAGTTTGTGCAGCCGAAGTCAACATCGAACCCACCAATTTGCCTGCACTCCCCGTTAGGTGCCTCAATAATTACCGTCAAGTCGCTGGCTTTGGTTCCATCTTCGTTGAGGTTTTCGAAGTCCAAGAAAACCGTCACTGCTGCCACGTAGCCGAACCCGCTTACCGCCATAGAAACTGTTTCCCCCGGGGCCAAGGTGTCGGCAAGTGACATCGTTGCTTCGCAATTGCAGGCACCTCCGTTGGGAGAATAGAAACAACTGCCGTCGTCGACAAGATTGAATTCATTGTAATTGCATGCAATCGGATCTGTGCAGCCGAAGCAACTGGAGCCGTCACCGCCGCATTCCCCGCAAATGTCTGCCGTCGCACAAGAACCATCGTTCAAAACAGCTTCAGGGTCGAAGTTACAAGCCCATTCAAACGTACAGCCGTAAAAAGCGCAACTTGTCGAGAATTCATCGCACGTGTTGTAGCATGTTCCCTGGCTGTTGATCATGGGGATGAGTGCTGAATTTTCGACGGTAGGGTGGAACTCGAGGTTGACTGAACCGCCTGCTACGGCGTGGCAATAACTCATAATGGTGCCGACCTGAGGTGTTGGCGTATTTGTGCAACCGCCCTCAGCGGTGTAGCAGTCATCAATAGGGCCGTTTGGCCACCCGCACCAGTGGGTGTGGTTGGAGCCGAAATTGTGTCCAAACTCGTGCGCTACGACGTTGAGGTTCCAGCTGTAGTTGTTCAGGTTGTAGACCATGGAGGGGCTCAGGTAGGAGCTGAATCCGGCGGCATACGACGAATTGCAATTGACTCCGAGGTAGGCAATGCCTCCTGTTCCGGTGTCAGTGCGGCGGGTTAGCAGGTGCACAAGATCACGAGGCCGATTGACGAGGTCAGGATTTTGGAGCCATTCGATCCGGAACGCATCCAGCATGGCTCCGGCGTTTCCCGTGAATGCCGCGTATGGGTCAGGGGTTTCCCAGACGTTGATGTAAGATGCTGCGAGGTAGATAAGCTCGTTGAGCTCCGTCTGGTAAATCTCACTTACCCCAGTGAGCAATGCAAGGGCCCATTCCACAGAAGCATTGCAATCCGCACCAAATTGGTTGTAGGTGAAGTTGTCAATGTCGAGGGCAATCTCCACACATTCTGTAACGGGATTATTGGGAAGCGGACTTGGGAGGCCCATTGGCTGCGGCGTGTGTACTTGCTCAGCAAGCGTTTCCAGTCCACATTCGAAAGCCGGTGTGTACAATGCATCCGCAGTTGAATAAAGCACAAACAAGCCCGTTTCCCGGTCGTCGCATTCGAGCCCGCCTAATTCGTATTGCACCCCTTTGTAACGAATGGCACCCGCCACTTGACCCTCGAGGAAGACAATAGATCCATGGATTTCATCATTGGCAATTCGATAGCTCAGCAATTGTGGGGTATACAGCTCTGTTCTAAGGCCGTCTTTCGTCATGTGTCCCACCTCTAGGTTTGACCGGTAGGCTTTGAATTCGTGCAAGATGACCGTCGTATGGTCTCCCCCGGGAAAGGTCAACGGCAATTCCCAATATACTGGCCGTTGGGCTTGCAGCTCGCTCCACACCGACTGTTTGGCGGAGAATACCACGCTTGATGCGGCGTTATGAGTTGGAACACATGGGGCATCTTGGCGGTGTACCTGAAAAATGGCAGTGGGCTCGTACCACGATGAGCAGGCGGTAGATTCTTGTGCTGTTCCAAAGAGCGGTAAAGCCACCATGGACAGCACCAACCAAATGTTTTGGCGCCTGTTTACCGTCGAATTGAGCGTAATTTCGAATGGCATATGGAGTGATAATCAAACACTAAACTAATGAAAAGAACAGGAGTTCAATCTTTTCGTTGCCAAATGCAACTTCTGCTCACCAGCTCGCGTATGCGGAGGCAGTGTTCGACCTCCAAAACCGAAAAAATGATTCTAATTCAGCCTACTATAACGGAAAATATATCGACGAACAATGGTATTAAGTTGATTAATTTTGTATATTTAAGTAGGAATTGGATTATATCCGCGATGAATTACTCAACAATCACAACTGCTTGGAAGCGGTGTACGCTGCTTTCACTTTCCACCTTGTTGCTCACAGCAACGGGGTTTTCCCAGTTTTTGGGATTGGGAAGCGAGGTCCATGCCACCTCAGAATTTGGCACAACGTATCGCATTTATGCAGAATTCGGCTCTGCTGAAGATGAATGCGTGGCTATCTACGCCGTAGGTGCCGGTGAAGCTAACCCTGTTACCCTAGAATTGGGTGTAACCACGTCGTTCTTTCAGAATGGTGGCGGTGCGAACTTAGGGTCAAACATCAACGCCTTCTTCCTGTCGTTGATACCCGCGATTGGCTATGATAGCTGGTTCACCATTGGTTCTGAAACCAATGAAGATCCTTCTGTTTCAGCAATAGGTATGACGTCTGCGTTTGCCGAGTTCAACAATGGCAATGGCTTCACCCTCGGTGAAGGCGCTGTTGGTGGAAGTTGGTATATCACTCCCGGTTCAAATCCGCTCGCGTATGCGGGCGATGACGGCAAGGTACTTTTAGGGCAGTTTACAGCCGAAGACGATTCCGAAGGAAATCCGGGTCACGTAATGTGTGATTGGAATATTCAGTGGCGCGATGAGAATGGGGCGTCCAGCAACAGCACCGGAGCTGTGCATGATACAGCGGACAATATGCCCGATGTGATGGGTTGCATGGATGGAGCAGCGTGCAACTTCAATCCAGCCGCAACAGCTGATGACGGTTCCTGTGATTACTTGGATGCATTGAATGAGTGCGGAGGCACTTGCTTGGCGGATGCCGACGCGGATGGTATTTGTGACGATGTGGATGATTGTGTTGGATCATTGGATGCATGTGGAATTTGCAATGGACCAGGCGACGTTTACGAGTGCGGTTGTACAGAAATTCCAGCAGGTGATTGCAACTGTGAAGGAACGCAGGCTGCTGAAGGCTACGATTGTGCCGGCGACTGCTTGGCGGATGCTGACGGCGATGGCGTGTGTGATCCGTTCGAGGTAGCAGGCTGCACCGACTCGGATGCTTGTAACTACAACGATTTGGCCACAGACGACGATGGCTCTTGTACTGTACTCGACGAGTGCGGTGTGTGCGGTGGAAACGGCATCGCCGAGGGCGCTTGCGATTGCGACGGCAACACCATCGATGAGTGTGGTGAGTGCGGTGGCGACGGCATCGCCGAAGGCGCCTGCGATTGTGCGGGCACATTGCCCGAAACGGGCTATGATTGTGCCGGCGACTGCGTAAACGACGCGGACGCAGATGGCATTTGCGACGAATTTGAAACGGTGGGTTGCACCGATGCGACTGCAGCCAACTACGCTGCCTCGGCTACGGATGACGACGGCTCGTGTTTATATACTACGGTATTCAGCGTAGACATGTCGTGTGTGGAGTTCTCGTTCACCACGGTTCACGTCACGGGTCCATTCTGCGGCTGGTGTGCTTCTGAGGGCTGGAACGATTTGAGCGATGCAGATGCCGATGGCATTTATAGTGTAACGCTCGACTTGCCCGCAGGCGATGTTGAGTACAAGTACATGGTGGACAATTGGGCTGGGCAAGAGAACTTAATAGATGACATGCAAAATGGTGGCACATGTGCGCCTGTGACGGACTACAGTACATATGCGAACCGCCTCACAACGGCGGGTTCAACCAACAATGATACCTACGGCTCATGCATTCCGTGTTCGGAGCAGCAGTTCTTTGAAACGGTGACGTTTGAAATCGATATGAACAACTCCGACTACCCCAATGCCGATTACGACAATGTAGTAATCAACGGCAGCTGGAACGAGTGGAGTGGTTGGGGTGTGACCCTGGTAGACGACGATGCCGATGGCATATTTACCGGTTCAGCCTTATTTGAGGAGAACACGTCCTTTGAGTTTGTGATTGCTGTGACTGGCCCTGCCGACCAATATTCTGGTTGGGGTCAAACCATCAACGCGCCTTCTGAGTGCAGCACCAATCCAGAATTACCGATTGGCCAAGGTGGTGGAAATTATGGCGTTGACTTGGTTGAGTCGCCGATCACCGTGGCTTTCTGCGCGGGCGAGTGCACGGCTGTGTGCACTCCAGTGGTGCCAGGCTGTACCAATGGGACTGCATGCAACTACAATTCTGCGGCCAACGAGGATGACGGATCATGCTTGCAAAACGACGAATGTGGCGTTTGCGGCGGCGATGGCATTGCGGAAGGCGCATGCGACTGCGAGGGCACCTCGCCTGAGGCTGGATACGACTGTGCGGGCGACTGCGTCAACGACGCGGACGGCGACGACGTGTGCGATGAATTTGAGGTTGGAGGTTGCACCAATGAATTAGCAACTAACTACAGCGCTGGTGCTACCGACGATGACGGAAGCTGCAACGTGCCGAGTTTCCCGTTCCTGAATGCAGAAGTGCATGCCGAGACAGACTCTGGAACGACCTACCGTGTTTACGCTCATTTTGAGAATGCTGCTGATGAATGTATCGCTTTGTTTGGGATAGGATCAGCTGAGCTGAATCCAGTGGATTTGGATCTGGAAGTGACGACCTCGTTCTGGCAAAGTGCCGTAGGAGCCAACCTTGGAAGCAGCTTTAACCCCTTCTTTATTAGTATGTTCCCCGATGCTGCATTTGACAGCTGGTTGACCATTGGTTCGGAATCTGTTGACGATGAGCCAGTGAGCTCGGTTGGCATGACCGATGCTTTCACCGCTTTCAACGCAGGGAATGGTTTCTCGCTGGACGGCCCTTCTGGAGGAAGCTGGTACGTGACGCCGAACTCCAACCCGTTGGCCGTGGCCGGTGAGGATGGAAAGGTATTGTTGGCCCAGTTAACGGTGACGGACGATGCAATGGGCGAGGCGGGTGAGGTTAGCGGATCGTGGAACATGCAATGGCGTAACGCTGCAGGTGTGTCCATGGAAAACCGTGGATTGACCTTCTCGTCTGGAGAATATGTTCCGCCGCTTAATGGCTGTACCAATGCAACGGCCTGCAACTACAACCCTGCAGCAACCGACGATGATGGTTCGTGCCTTCAGAACGACGAATGCGGAGTCTGTGGTGGCGCTGGAATTGCTCCTGGTGCATGTGATTGCGGAGGTAACTTGCCCGACGCGGGTTACGATTGCGATGGTGTTTGCTTATCAGATACCGATGGCGACGGAGTGTGCGACGAATTTGAAATTGTCGGGTGTACGAATGAAACAGCCTGCAATTATGACGCGACTGCGACGGAAGATGATGCTTCTTGCGCTTCATTCGATGAATGTGGTGTATGCGGAGGCGACGGCATTGCCTACGGGGCATGTGACTGCGACGGCAACGTCCCAGTTGCCGGTTATGATTGTGACGGCTCATGCCTCGTGGACACCGATGGTGACGGCGTATGCGATGAGTTTGAAATTGCCGGATGTACCGACTCAACTGCATGCGGCTACAATGCAAATGCAACTGATGACGACAACTCTTGCACCTACCCAGAGGCGGGTCAAGACTGCAGTGGCAACTGTTTGAATGACCACGACGGTGATGGTATATGTGACGATGCGGAAAGTCTGGGCTGCACTTCTTCTTCTGCTATAAATTACGACTTCTTGGCCACGGACGATGATGATTCATGCGTTTGGCCAGAAGGGTTGTTCACAGGTTTGAGCTACGAATTGGTGGGCCATGACCTCATCGAAGGAACCACGACTTACCGCTTGTATGCTGACTTTAACCCGGATACACTTATTCAGGTGGTGGCCTGCTATGGCACAGGAGAAGACCCATGGGCAATCAGTTCGACCGAAGGCTTCCACCAGGATGGATTGGGCGCTTTGTTGGCTCATGACATCAATCCAGAACTCTTCGCTTACTTCCCCGATTTGGAATTCGATTCGTGGATTGCATTGGGTGGAGGTCCTGGATCGGACATTGAATTGCAGTCGGTGGGATTGGCAAATTTCTTCAGTGATTTCGAAGACAATGGTGCTGATATATTGGTGAACACTGCTGTTGGAGCCAGTTTGTACTACATCCCCGGCCCAGACGGAAGTACACTTTCGTTTGTTCAGGATGGTAAGATGTTGCTCGGTCAATTCACGACCAGCGGTGTCACGTCGGTCAAATACAACCTGCAATTCCGCGATGCGACGAATACGACGCACAACGTAACAGACCTAAACCTCGTGTTCCCGTCGTTTGGTGTGGGTTGTACAGACGCAACAGCCTGCAATTATGACATCGACGCAACCGATGACGACGGCACGTGCTACTACAGTACAGAGCACATTGGCTGCGATGGCAACTGCTTCTCCGATACGGATAACGACGGCATCTGCGACGGACAAGAAATCGCAGGGTGCACCGATTCGAACGCATACAACTACAACGAAAATGCAACGGATGAAGACGGTTCTTGCTTAGAGGGAGGATGTTTCGACGAGCTGGCTTGTAACTATGATCCTACGGCTGATGTGGACGTGCCAGAGACATGCGTTTATCCGGGCCCATTCTCGGACTGTGATGGTCTCTGCAATGGTGACTATGAGGGCGATGGCGTGGACGAATGCGACGAAGTGTGGGGCTGTGCCTCGGCCTCAGCGACTAACTACGATTCGTTGGCGACGAACGACGACGGTTCTTGTATTTGGGGTGATGGCTCGTTCCAAGGCCTTACATACGAAGTTGTGGGCGATAGCACGGTGGCGGGTAACTCCACCTACCGCGTCTATGCTCAGTTCGATTCGAATGCAGAGATTGACATGACGTCATTGTTTGGTGACGCGCAGTACCCTTGGTGGACCACCACAACGGGCACTTTTTTCCAGGATCCGCTTGGTGCGGACTTCGGGGGTAACATCAACCCGGGCTTCTTCAGCTTCTTCCCTGAATTGGAGTACGATTCGTGGTTGACCATAGGAGCGGCTCCAGGGGACTACAATGCGCTTGCCCAGCAGAATATGTACCTGCATTTGCCTTCATTTAACGCAGGCGAGGACATGATTATCGATACGGAGGATGGTGCACAAATTTTCTTGAATCCTGGTGCTTCTGAAACGCAAGGTGTGCCCGATGAAGAAGGTCGCTTGTTAGTGGGACAATTCACCACCGACGGTGTGATGTTCTTACGCTTTAACATAAAGTTCGAATTGGGCGGTCAATTGACGCAATACGAGGATGTAGAGCTGACCTTCCCATTGATTGCAGGCGGTTGTACAGATCCGTTGGCCTCGAATTTCGATGCGACGGCCAATTTCGATGACCTTTCGTGCTATTACTATGGATGTACGGATGCAGCTGCAGATAACTACAATACGGCTGCGACATTGAACGACGATTCGTGTGAGTATACCGGTTGCATGGATTTTGATGCAGACAACTATGACGCACAGGCCAACACGGGTGATCAGGAAGCGTTGTGTGAATACGAAGGATGTACGAATACAGCGGCCGATAACTATGACGCTGAAGCCAATGTCGACGATGACAGCTGCTTGTTCACGGGGTGCACGGACGTCGATGCTGACAACTTTGATCCTCAGGCGAACACAGGAGATCAATTAGCGCTTTGTGAATACGAAGGCTGCATGGATACGGCGGCGGATAACTACGATCCCGGTGCGAATGTGGAAGACGGATCTTGCCTTTACAGCGGTTGCATGGACGCGCAAGCTGATAACTACGATTCCCAAGCCAATACTGGTGATCAAGAGACGTTGTGTGAATACGAGGGCTGTACAGATCCCATTGCTGACAACTACGATTCTGGAGCGAACATTGACGACGGATCGTGCCTGTTCAGCGGCTGCATGGATCAAAATGCAGACAACTTTAATCCGCAGGCAAACGCAGGAGACCCAGATGACTTGTGTGAATACGAAGGCTGCACAGATCCAACTGCTGATAACTTCGACCCATCCGCGAATGTTGACGACGCTTCCTGCGTCATTGCCGGTTGCATGTACGAAGCTGCTGCGAACTACAACTCCGCAGCCACTTATGACGACATGTCGTGTTCTTTTGCGTGTGGTGTACAAGGTTGCACAGATGACACAGCTTCGAACTACGATGCTGCCGCAGAAGAGGACAACGGTTCGTGCTTGTATGCCGGTTGCACCAGTGTTGGAGCCACGAATTACAACCCGAACGCCTTTGGCGATAATGGTTCGTGTGAATTCGCCGGTTGCATGAACGAATTGGCCTGCAACTACACTGCTTCGGCCACTTCCGACGACGGATCATGCCTCATCGTGGGCTGCATGGATCCGGAGGGATTGAACTTTGATGCCGGTGCCAACTTCCCAGGTGGTTGCGATTACCCCGATGCATGTCCGGGTGACATCAACGGTGATTTGTTCATCGACGTTAGTGACCTCCTCACGTTCTTCCAGTTCTACGGAACATCGTGCCCTGAATAAAAAACCAACCATTTGGACCAACCATCCAAATTTCACTTGAACGAGAGAGCCGCCCGGGATAGGGCGGCTCTTTCTTTTTCCAGTTGTCGCTCCCTTATTTTTGGACATGCGAAGAATCCAATTCTGCCTGCTCACAGCAGCAGGCATTTTGCTCACGACTGCTGTGGTTGCCCAACACGTTCCTCAAACGACCTACCGCACAGCAGTGGATATGCCCGCTTGGGTTCAGCTTATGTATGGCGGTGAGGCTTCACACGAAGCAGTGCGTGCAGCATACGAATCGTACTATGTGAGTCATATTTTCGTCAAGAACAGAGATACTCAGTTTTACAAGCGTTGGATGAGGAACTCTGAGCTTCCCGCACCGGCGGTTACGCATGCCTACAGGGCTGCGTGCGCAGAAGCGGCGAACCGTCTAACTGGTGAATGGGAAGAATTGGGCCCTTGGAGTTACGACCCTGAGGTGGCCATGCAATTCCAGGTGCAGAGTCCAGGGGCTTGCCACGTGTACACGGTAGAGCAGGCCGCCTCTGATCACGAGGTGGTGTGGTGCGGTACCGCTACTGCAGGTGCTTGGAAAAGTGAAGACCACGGGGCCCACTGGGAGCTTATGACGCGCGATTTGCCGCTGACCAGCGTGTACAGCGTGGCCATCCACCCGTTGAATGCCGACCGTGTATTTGTGGGATCCGGTTCCGGTCAATTGTGGCGAACCACCGATGGCGGCATCTCGTGGGAGGAATGCGGCAATTCGACTTTTCAGGGTGCCGACCGTTGGTACCGTGACGTCATTTTTGCTCCCGCTATAGAAGGGGAGGAGCCACAGTTGTTTGCAGCCACCAACTATGGACTGTTTCGAAGCGAAGATGATGGGGAGACCATGATTCAGGTAGCCTCGGGAGAGTACATGGAATTGGCCTTTCATCCGATCGACCCTTCTATTTGTTACACCATCCAATTGTTAGGCGAAAGCACCGTTTTTAAGCGTTCCACGGATGGCGGTATATCTTTCGCCACAGGGGCAACGGGGTGGCCGAGCGTGGGCAGCGAGGATGGGCAGCGGCGGTGTGAGTTAGCGGTGACCCCTGCTGACCCCGACCGGGTGGTGGTGCTCGCTGCAGGTTCGACGGCTGAGGCTGGGGGCTTATACGGAATGTACCAGAGCTACGATGCGGGTGAGACCTTTGAGTTCATGTGCTGCGGAGACGGCCCCAGCGGTCCGTGGGAATCTGGAACAAACCCGAATATCTTGGGTTGGAGTGAGGACGGTAGCGGCGACGGGGGACAGTACTACTACGACCTTGCCTTGGACGTAAGCCCGACCGATCCCGATCGTCAGTTTGCGGCCGGTATCTGCGTGTGGCGCTCTGAGAATGGTGGTTCGGATTGGTCGCTCAATGGCCACTGGGTCACTTGGGCGGGCGAATTCACAGCAGACCGCTACACGCACGCCGACGTGCATGACATCCAATTCTTCACCCGCGCCGATGGCTCGGTGGATATGTGGGTAGCCTCCGACGGCGGCCTCTATTACTCCGCAGATCAAGGCGACCATATCGAACCGCGCATGTACGGATTGCACGGCACGGATTTCTGGGGGTGGCAATCGGGCTGGCGAGGTCCGGATGTCATGGTGGGCGGCACCTACCACAACGGCACGCTAATCCGGAACGCTGATGTGTATCATTGGGGCGCCGATGAGGACAGTTCCGGCGGATGGTTGGCCGAATTGGCCGGAGATAATTTCCGAGGCTTCATTAACCCTGGCGACGCGACCCGCGGCTACCACGATGGCGGCGCCTTCCGGTTTACCAATGATCGCTTTGACCGCATCGCATCGCTGCCATTCGACGGTTCCAAAAAGCCCAATACCGCTTATTGGTTTGGTGAATATGGCAACCTCGAGTGGGACCCGACGTGCTACAATTGCATGTATTCTCCGGTCGGTTCTGAATTGTGGTATTCAGAAGACGGCGGCGCCAGTTGGGTGCTTGTGAACGATTTCGGAGGGGAGAAAATCATATCGGTCAAAGTGAGTCCACGCGATCGGAATCGGATTTACGTAAGCCACAAGCAAAGCGGATCGCTTTGGCGTGTTCACCGCTCGACCGATGGTGGAGCTACCTGGGAGCTGGCATCACCTACGCCCGGTGAAAACGGCAACAACAACAACCAGCCCATCTACCTCGACGTGGACGGCACGAACCCTGATCAGCTCTGGTGTGTGCTGACCGGAAACCAGAACGGACACAAAATTTTGCGTTCCGAGGATGCCGGGGAGACATGGCAGGATTGGTCAACGGAGACCATTGCAGGACAGCGTGTCGTAAGCTTGGCCCACCAGCGCGGAACGAATGGCGGCGTCTACATCGGCACCACGCAAGCGGTTTACTACCGCGACGCCGAGATGGACGACTGGTTGCTTTATAACACCGGCTTGCCCATGATCAACGTGTGCACCTTCATGCAAGCGGATTACTGTGGCGGCCAAATCCGAACGGCCGGTACCCGTGGCGTGCATCAAGCGGCGTTTTATGAGTCATCCGATGTGCTTTCGGGCTTTATGGCCGACCGCACGAACATCAACCTCGCCTCTCCGTGCCAAGTTTCACCCATCCATTTCTCCGCTGTACCGGTGGCCTTGTGCGAGGGTGCGACCTACAATTGGGACTTCTCCGGAGGTACAGTGCTCGAAGATGCAGGGGCTGAGGTGTGGGTCAATTACGAAACGGAGGGGATGTATCCAGTTACGTTGACCGTAACAGACGCCAACGGCAACAGCGATACTTGGACGTGGGATGGCATGATCGAAGTGGTCAACAACCCTGTGGTTCAGGAGACGGGCTTTGTGGAAGATTTTGATGGGCCTCAATTCCCGCCAGAAAATTGGCGGTTGGAGGTCAATGGACACGCGTGGGAGCATTCGTGGGATTTAGTGGAAACGGACAACGGGGTGGCCCAATTTCCCAATTACTGGGTCGATACCGATGGGGCGTACGATTTACTGATCACACCTGCATTTGATCCTTTGGGTTTCTCGGAGGTCACCTTTGATGTGGCGTACCAAACCTATGCATCTTACGTGGACGGACTGGAAGTGTGGGGCCGTCTCGGCGGCGCATCGGAGTGGATCGTGCTGTGGTCCGCGTACGGAGCTGAATTGGCAGTAGACGATTGTTACACCTGGTTCTGGTACGACACCGGCGGCACTATACAATGGGCCAATTACAGCGTGGAATTGCCCGCCGATTGGACGGGCGGAGCGGAGTCGTGCCTTGAGTTGGCGTTCGTTAATGTTGGAGGGCACGGTAACCACACTTGGATTGACAACGTCAACGTGCTTGGAGCGAACGACATGCCGGAGCACGCAATGTTGCCCCCCCAATTGTTTCCCAACCCAAATGACGGCTACTGTGACCTCATCGTCCCGGAACATTCAGTAGGAAACATCTACCGCATCTACGATAGCGCTGGAAGGGCAGTGGCCTCCGGCCGTTTGATTCAACCGCGAACTGCATTGGATTTAGGCTTGTCTTCGGGTGTTTATCAACTCCAGGTCGAAGGAATGAGCGGTGTCAAGTGTGTCATCCGATAAGCATATGAGGGAAGCTTCGGTTCAACGTCCTCCTGGACAGTGGTTGTTCGAACAACCGTACGTCATACTTGATACCCGTTCGCCCAAGGAATTTGAGAAGGGCCACATTACCGGTGCGGTATCCTTCCCTCTCTTCGGTAACGACGAGCGCGCCGTCATCGGGACCTTGTATAAGCATCAAGGCAAGGATGCGGCCGTGGAGCAAGGGCTGGAATTCGTGGGCCCCAAAATGGCCGAATTCGTGCGCGAGGCGAAAGATCGATTTGCCGCCCAGTCGGAGCCGCTGCCGCTGGTCGTTCATTGTTGGCGCGGCGGCATGCGCTCTGGTTCGGTGGCGTGGCTGCTGGAGACGGCTGGCCTCAAAGTCATCAAGCTAACCGGCGGGTATAAGGCTTACCGAGCTTGTGCCCGAGCGGATTTCGCTCAAATTCGTGACCTTCGCATCGTTGGTGGTATGACCGGGGTCGGAAAAACACAAATCCTCAAGGAAATGCGTGCCCAAGGGGCGCAAGTGATTGACCTCGAGGGCCTGGCAGGTCATTTAGGCTCTGCCTTTGGTAACCTAGACCGCACACCCCAGCCGACGTCTGAGCAATTCTGCAATGATTGTCATTTCGATTTGTTGACCTTGGATGCTAGTCGGCCCATTTGGATGGAAAACGAGAGCCGCGTCATCGGAACAGTGCATCAGCCCCAGGAATTGTTCGACGCCCTGAGGGAAGCGCCAGTATGGGTTGTCAACCGCACCGTGAAGGAACGCGTGGATGAGCTGTGCCGGGTGTATGGCGATGCCGATCGGGAATCGCTGAAGCGTGCGTTCGTTCGGATTCGAGAGAAACTCGGGGGTCTCCAGATGCAGGAGGCGTTGAATGCGCTGGACCAAGGCGATCTGCGCTCAGCAGCTGCCATCGGGTTGATGTACTACGACAAGCTGTATCTCCATACTCGGCAACGCTATGCCCGCGACCATTGTGTCGATGTGGAGTGCGAAGGAGTGAACTTTGCACAAGCAGCAGCTGAGGTATTGGCCGCCTCAGAAGGCTAGGGGGGCTGCTGTACCTTGCGGTTTCAAACGATGCGCATGGATACGATACGATTGACCCAATTTTCACACGGGGCCGGCTGCGGTTGCAAGTTGTCCCCGGCGGTGCTTCACGAAATCTTGTCCGGGGTTGACCGCTCGGAGGTGTTCGAAAATCTGATCATAGGCAACGACACCAAGGATGACGCGGCTGTGGTGGATTTGGGAGACGGCACTGGCATCATTTCCACAACGGATTTTTTCATGCCCATCGTTGACGATCCCCGCACGTTCGGTCGCATCGCTGCCGCCAATGCCATCAGCGACATCTATGCCATGGGGGGAACCCCGCTCATGGCCATTGCCATCCTCGGGTGGCCGTTGGGGAAGATTCCGGAAAGCGCGGCCAGCGATGTGGTGGATGGCGGCCGGGCCATCTGTTCAGAGGCTGGTATCCCGTTGGCAGGTGGGCACAGCATTGATAGCCCGGAGCCCATTTTTGGCTTGGCCGTTACAGGGCGCGTGCCGCTCAAAGACCTAAAAGCCAACGCTTCGGCGGTGGCCGGTGACCGGTTGTACCTCACGAAGCCCATTGGGGTCGGCATGCTTACCACGGCCGAGAAAAAGGGCGTGGTCGAGGCTGCGGACCTGGATCTTGCGGTGCAATCAACGCAACAGTTGAATGCCATCGGTGCTCACTTGTCTCAAATTGAAGGAGTCCATGCTATGACGGATGTAACTGGGTTTGGTTTGTTGGGCCACCTAGTGGAGCTGTGCGAAGGCTCCGGCTTACAGGCGGAATTGGATGCTGCTTCCGTGCCGTTGTTGAGCGGTGAACGCTTGAGGTACTACCACGAATTGGGTTGTGTTCCAGGCGGTTCTAGGCGGAACTGGGCGAGTTACGGTCACCACGTGACCGATGTGCAAGGATTTGAACGGGACGTGCTGTGTGACCCACAAACGAGTGGCGGATTGTTACTCTCCGTGTGTCCGGACCATGCCGCATCTGTTGAGGCTATTTTGACAGAGTCGGGTTTACCGGCGCGCTCCATTGGTGGCTTGTCCGCATATGAAGGCGGACGGTATGTTTCGCTCTAGTCCCAATTTTTCGCACAAAAAAAACCGCCGACTCAACTGAGCCGGCGGTTCGCTTTTCAGGACGTTGTGGATTCTGTCTTAGTCCTTGCTTACAGCCAAGCTGTAGATGACCAATCCGAATCCGATTTTGTTGATAGCGTCACCAATGTTGTAAACAACATCCATGTTGAGGCCGATTCCGTCAACGAAATCGTACCAGCCATCAGTGCCAATCATGTAACCGAGTGGGTAAATACCCCAACCGATCAAAACAAACTTGCAGAGGATGCCGTGTGCGCGCTGAACACCTGCAGAAGACTTATCTGCCAAGGCTTTCGCTTCACCGAACATGATTAGGTACACAATGTAGAAGTAAGCAAGACCTGAGAACAAGCCCCACATAGCTGGACCAGTTCCAGTAGTGTATACTGCCTCTCCGAGGTAACCTGTAACAAGCATCACGACTGACGCCCAGATCAATTTCCAAAGCAGACCTGTTTGAGCACCGGCTGCTTTCAAAATCAAGTAAAATTCAACGCACATCAACGGAACTGTCAAAGTCCAGTCGACATAGCGGAAGAACGTTGGCGACTCGCCTACTTCTGCCCAGTAATCGCGCATGTAGTAGTAGTGAACAGCGGCTATGAAGGTGATCAATCCGCTTACCAACAAAGAAGTTTTCCATTTTCCTTCAACCATATTAATTGAGAGGAAAAAGAATGCTGAAGCTGCCATCATGGCCATGCAGCCTACGAAGAACGTAAAGCCTACGTAGTCGTCCGCTGGCATTGCTTTAATTGCAGCAAGAATAAAAGAAGTCATGTGTTTGGGTTTTGGTTACAAATAGGAATC
>MDTC01045991.1_pt1 | contig 18878 bp, 15 predicted proteins | sample 811181 | NCBI WGS metagenome assembly MDTC01 (sample SAMN05326644, study PRJNA326480) | marine metagenome | isolation source: seawater | place: Pacific Ocean: North | collected 2011
AATTCATATATAATATTTATTAATTTTTCTATAAATATAAATATAGAAATAAAAAATGAACGAATTTAATTTATAATATAAATTAAATTTAATTATGACTAAAATTCAAAAACCAATGATTGTTAATTATCTACAACAAAGAGACTATGAAGGTATTATTAGAATAGATAAATGTACAGAATTTAATAGATTATTAAAATCATTTGATATTAATTTAAAACATAATGGTATTACACCATTACATTATATTTGTTCATATATTTCTAATAATAGTATAAATAGATTTACTCCTAAATTAATTCAACTTATTATAAATAAAGGGGGTAATGTAAATACTATGAATAACGATGGTAATACCATTATTCATACTATTATAGAAGAAGCTATGTTATTAAAAAATAATAATAATAAGAGAAAAAAATACGAAAAAGATATTATAAAACAATTAATTATAAATAACTTAGATTTACATACAAAAAATTTAGAAGGTATAACTCCTATTGATTATATTAAAAAATTAGAATTATATGATAGTAAAAGATATAAACATATAATAGAAATATTAGAAAAATAATTATCCATATATATATATATATTCTATTTAAATGTTAATAAGATTTCAAAATAATATGATTCATTCTATCATATCCTTTTGATATATATTCAGATTCTAACTCATTTATTTTAATTTTTTCTAAATCACCATCATCATTTGAATATATTATTTTTTTTAAACCTATTTTTTTAATACTTTCCGTACAATATTTACAAGGTTTAGCATTTCTAAATACTATGTTACCATCATCATCTTTACCTATTCTTATAACTAACATACTATAATTTTTTAATTTTCTATTATTTTTTTCATATTTTAATAAATTATGAATACAATTAATTTCAGCATGAATACATACAAAATTCTTACCATTAATTCTACTTCTTTTATCATTAAAATGTTTACATACTATTTTACCATTTTTGATAATAATACAACCTAATTTATAATGTTGATTAGATTGTAATGCTATATCAATAGCTAAATTAGATAAATTAAGCTCTTTATTGCTTAAATTATCATACATTATTTAAACTTATAGTCTTTTTTATAAATATTATATAAAAATAAAATAATATAATTATTTAATGAATAAATTAATAGAATCATATGAATATGATTTTAAATATAAATATTTTATTATATCTAAAATAAAAAATATTAATAATCAATGTAAAAATGGTTGTAGAGTAAAAGTAGATAATAAATATATTTATATTGAAGCTAATAATAAAAATACAATATTATTAGCATATGAACTTATAAAAAAAGAAATTAAATCAAAATACAAAGAAGATAATAATACAGAAATAGTAAAAAAAGAAGTATTAGATAATAAAAATATAAATAATTTTGAAATATTAAATAATGAAAATATAATAGAATGTATTCAATATAAACCTATTATTATGAATAATATTAACATATTAAATAACAAAAAAGAACATCATATATATAAAATATTAAAAGATAATTCATTATCTAATGAAGAAAAAAAAAGAAATAAAATAGCATTAAAATTATTAGAAGAAGAAGAAAGATTAAAGAATAAACTAAGAAAGAAATCTAAATTAACTAATTAATTATCAATTTTATCCCATATTCTATCTATTAATATTGATTTATTACCAGTTTTTTTTAATTTATATTCACTACATATAAATTTTAACTTAGGTAATTTATATTTTTTTAAATCATCTTTAGAATTAATATCATCTATATATGTTTGAACATCTTGTCTATGTAAATTATTTACTTCTGCATTTTGAATATCTTTTTTTAATTGAAAATTAGTATTATTACAACATTTATCTATAATTTCTTTTTCATTTATATTAAATTCTAATGAAAATTTTTTAATTAAATTTTTATCATGTTCTCTTAATAATTCACTTATATCGTTTACAATGTTGTTAGGTATAATTAGTTTATCCATATTTATTATTATTTTATATTAATATCTGATTTTAATCAATTTTTATTTTTCTTACAATATAACCTCTAATTACACTTTGTATTCTTATACAAGCTTCTAATTCATATTTACAAACATATAATAACCATTTTCTATATAGATTTCTTCTTTTTTGTAATACTATATATTCATTACTACTAAATACATAATCATTTAAAAAAATTTTATTTTTAATATAATATAATAATTTAACAAATTTATTATAGTTAATGTATTTTTCTTTACTAAATATATTAATTAAATTTTCTTTAGAATATTTATTTTTTTTATTATGAACTAAGAATAATAAAAAATATACAAAATCTGTTTTTATTTGTTTATTTAATTTAGAATTATATTCAAATTTTTCATTATTAATATAAATATTTTTGTCTTTATAACTTATTTCTACATTATCATTAAACTTTACCATTTATTTTTTTAATATTTATTTTATTATTTAGACGAATTAAATATTAGATCTAATTTTACATTAGTATTATTAGTAATAGTAATAGGTATTTCATCTATTCCTATTTCATTATATATATCTATCATATCTATTTTTATATTATTTATAATAATTTCATAATTATTATAAATTTTTTTTATTATTAAATCTTTTTCTATTTTAAATTCATTTGATAAAATTGTAACAAAATTATTTATATGTTTGATAATTATAGATTTTAAAAATATAGAATCCATTTATTTTTATTAAAAGTTATAATTTAATCAATTTTTATTAAAAATTGATAAATACTTAAAACTAATAATTTTTAAAAAGATAATGTCATTTGAAGATATTGATTATTTACAAAACTATATTTCCAATAGTGATAATCCATATTTAAAAGAATTTTTTATAGATGATATTACTATAAATAAACCTGAATATATAGAACCTAGTAAACTTAGAATATCGACAATGACCTATACTGCTAATATTAACGCTAAATTAAACTTACAAAACTTATTTAATAAAATAACAATAGATAATAATAAACAATATCCATATATAATATCGTGTGAATATATAAATAATGAACCAAAAGGAGATGTAAACAAAAAAAATAAAAAATATTTTGCTAATCAATTAACTCTAAGAATTCAATATAGTAGTAAATATAAAGTAAATATGAAATTATTCAATAATGGTCGTATTGGTATTACTGGTTGTAAAGACAATAATATAACTACTAATATTGTAGAATATATTATAGAACATATAAATAAAATAGATATTAATAAAGATATTGTAATTAAAGATAAATTAGAATTAAAAAATTTAGATATAGTATTGATTAATAGTGATTTTACTTGTGGATTTAATATTAATAGAGATATTCTATATAATATATTAAAAAAAATGAATTTATATGTATTATATGAGTCTGATATATACCCAGGAGTAAATTTAAAATTTTTCTATAATAAAGTTCATTTTAATAAACAATTAGGTATATGTCATTGTGATAAAAAATGTAAAGGTAAAGGATTAGGTATAGAATTAAATAATTGTAAAAAAATTACAATATCCATATTTCAAAGTGGTTCTATTATAATTACTGGTGCTAGAAATAATGAACAAAAAGAAATGGCTTATTATTTTATAAATAGTGTAATTAAAAACAATTATAATTCTATATATAAAAGTTCTATTAATAAATTACCTAAAATTAAATATGAAAATAATAAATATTATTATTATATTAATAAAAATAATATTAAGAATTATCATCTAAAAAATCAACTTTGTTAACAACATTTTTAATATTATTAAATAATGTATAAATTATTTTTAATAGAAATTTAAATTCATAATTATCTATTAATATATTATAAATATTTTTTAAAATATAACCTAATTCAAAATATATTTTTTTATTAAATTGTATATTATCATTTATTTTTTTTAATTTATAAATATTTAGTAAATTATTAATTTCTTCATCATTATCAATAATATTATTAATATTAATAGGATTATTTTGTATAAAGATATATATTATTAATTTTAATAAATATAATTCATCTTCTATATTATAATTAGGTTTTTTAAGAATTAAATTTAATCTATCTAATATTTTTGTAAAATATATAATATATTTATATTCTTTTAATTTCCATATTAATTTATATTCATAATCATTATTAAATTCATTTATATCATTTATAATTTTTTTAGTATTATAAAAATTATTATCACCATTTAAAAAATTTTTAAATATATTTTTAATTTCATCTTGATTTATATTACTAATTTTATCTAATGAGAAATAATAATTATTTTTACTTTTTTTACCTATTATATTATTAGGTTTACCTTTCATTAATTTTTTCCATGATACGTTAACATAAATAATATTTCCTTCTACATCTAATCCTCTTCTACCTGATCTCCCAATCATTTGTTGGTATATTAAATTATCAAATGTATTAATATTGTTATAACCTAAAATTATAGTAGAACGAATAGGCATATTTATACCTAATGCTAAGGATTCATCTGATATTATAATTCCTAATTTTTTTTGTTGTGATAACGATTGAACTATATTCTTATAAATATCAGGCATATCATCTGTATATAATCCAATTCCTCTTTTTAATCCTTGAATTAATAAATGTTCATATTCTATTTTAGAATTTAAATTTTTAATGATTTTCTTTCTTATTTCTTTAATCTCATCTCTATCCATAGGATTTCTATTATTGTAATTATATTTAGGGTGTTTCATAAATATATCTACTTCTTTTAATTTTGGTGAATCTTTAAAACTTTTTAATTCTAATGTTAAATTCTTAATTTGTTTCTTTTTTTCTTCAATAGTTTTTGTTGGATCTATTCCTATTTTTCTCATCCATCTTTCATAATAATTATATATTATTTGTTCAAAATTAGATTGTTCTGTATCTTCAAAATTATTTATTTTACTATCTTTTTCTTTTTCTGTTAATTTTAATAGAAATTCTTCTTTCTTTTCTAAATATTGTTTATAACAATTATTTTTAAACTCTAATATCTCATACCAATATGGATATTCTAATAATTCTTCTTTTTCAATAGTTTTAACCATATTAGTAAAAAAATTCTTACAATTATGTTTATCCATATTAAATATTATAGATGGAGTCATTTTATTTAATTGAAGTTCATTTACAAAATTTATAATATTATCATTATTTAATTCATATTTAATTTCTTCTTTATAAAATGATTTCAATATTACATCTCTATTATCTAATTTTTTAAATTCATTTTTAATAAATATTTCGTATTTTTTACTATCTTCTAATGTTAATTTTACTTTTTCTTTATCAAAAAATACATCTGGATCTATATGTTTTATATATTCATAATCATTATATTTTTTAATTTGTTCATATAATTTTATACAATCTTTAGGTGTAAAAGGTAATATATATTTATCATAATATTCTAAATCTTCTTTTTCTATACAATTAAATGGATGTAAATATTCTAATTTATTATTATTAAATATATATCTTTGTAAATTTATAAATCTACTTTCATATTCTACTTTTTTTATATCTAAATGTTTATGAATTTTACACCACCATTTATGTAAATCATTCATATTATTTATAGTAGCAGATAATGCTAAGAAATTACATTTTAATAATTTTATAATTCTTTCTAAACTATCTCCTTCAAAATAATTTAAATTATGTATCTCATCATACACTACAAAATCAAAATTTAAATTTAATTTATATAATCTTTTTTCTATTTCTAATGGTGTTCCTACTATTATATGTTTATTATCTGTATAATATGTTTTATCATCTACTATTATACTTACTTTATCACCTATTAATTTATTAAATACACCACCTATTTGATATGCTAATGGTTTACTTGGAACTATATATAATATTTTATTAAAAATCATAGAAGAATATATAGCTAAAAAACTTTTTCCAGATGATGTTGGTGCTGAAACTATTATAGATTTATTATTTTTCATATTATTTATAACATCTATTTGCCATTGTTCTAATTTTTTTTCATAGTTATTATATAAATCTAATGGTGGTAATTTATTACTTAGATTTTCCATAATATATGATTTGTAATTAAACTTCTCTAATTTTTTTTCTATTTTTTTTAAATATTTCTTTTGAGATTCATCTGTTATTTTATCATATATCTGTAAATATAATTCTAATAAAATATTTAATTCTTGTTTCTTATATGCTTTCTCTATTATCTTTAATTTAAATTCTATTTTACCTTTATCAGTTTTTAAAAATCTAATATTATTAATTAATTTATTAATATCATCATAATTATTTAAGAAAAAATATATTTTTTTATTATCATCTAAATAAAATTTATTTTCTTTATTCTTATTCGCATTTTCTATAATTATATCTTTTTTAGATTTATGTTTCTTCTTATTATGAACTATTGGTTTTATTTGTGATTTTTCATATAGATCTTTTACATTTAGATTTTCAAATTCAGATAAATCTCTAAAAAATTTTGATAGTTCATTTTTATCTAATTTGTTTTCCCAGTAAATTTTCTCCATTAATGTATTATACTATTATCTAACACTAATTTTAAATATTATTTATTTTTTTTATAAATTTTAATTTAAATAACTTAATAAAAATCTAGATGAATTATATTTGAAAGGATATACTATTTCATCATCATTTACTATTAATTCTATTAATTTTGTTTGATTCTCATTTATATTTATATATTTTCTATTTATATCTCCTTTACACATAAAATTATATTCATCTTTACAATCTATCAAATCTAATCCAAATGTCATTCCTAAATTTCTACATATATTATAAATATTTGGTTCATTAGATGTTACATATAAACATTTAGGATTCATTAAATTATTATTATTTTTATCTTTATGATAAGTATATAATGTATCTTTATTGATTAATTTATTATAATTACCAAATATGATTATATTTAAAATTTTATTATTATTATTTAATAAATATTTTTCCCATGATATTTTTTCTTCACCTATTTTTGAATTTATAACTAAATTATTTAAATATTTTTCATAAAATATATAATTTTTATTATAATTTATAATACTATTTTTAAATTTTATACTATTAAATTCATTATTATTTATAAAATCATTTATCTTTTTATTATTAGATAATCCATATGATAAATTTAAAAATTTATTTTCTGTATCATTATCACCATACATATATTCAACATTATTTATTTCAAATAGCTCTGTTTTAAATACATCTTTATTTAATTTGTTTAAAATATGATTATATTTTCTTTCATAATTATTTTTACTATATAATTTTTTATTCTGTAATACATCTAATATATTTGGTGATTTATAAACTAATATATTAACTTTAATAGAATTATTATATATATTATTTATCATAATTTCTTCTTCGTAATTAGTTTCTTCTTCTGTATTTCTATTTATAAAATATTCTGTTGGTTTTATATAGAATAAATATAGTATAATTATTATACTTAAAATTATTTTATTTAACATTTATATATTTATAAATATATTAATATATATCTATATGGATTTAGATTATTTTAGAAGTAATATTAATAGTGTAAATGGTATTAAAAACTTTACTGATATTTCTAATACTAATATATTAATATTAGATAAAGATACAAATTCAAATATATATGAAATTTATAAAAATATGAATTATTTAAATATTAAAAATATATTTATTAATAAAATTAATATTGATTTTAATAATTTAGAATTTGTTATATGTGACGAAAAAAATAAAGATATTATAGAATCCAATAATAATAATATTAAATATTTTAAATTACCTAATACTAACAATTTATTTATAATAGGATTAGTTATACAATCTATAATAGATAATACAAAATATGATATCAAAAAATATTTAAATATGGATATAAATAGTAATAATAAAAATATTCTAATATGTGGATTAGGATTAATATCAGAAAAATTAACTAATAATTTAAATAATAATATATATTTATATGATAATAATAAAATAGATAAATATGATTTATGTAATCAAAATATATTTCAATATGATCAATTAAATACTAATAAAATAGATAGTTATAAATTATATTATAAAAATAAAAATAATATTCATATATTTGAAAATATAGATGATTATAATAAATGGGAAAATATAGATATAGTTATTAATACTATTGAAAATAATAAATTTAGAAAAAAAATAAATAATATTTGTGTACAATTAAATAAAAGTTGTTATGATGTAGGAATAGAAAAAAGTATGGGTCATATTATTTCAGTAATTCCATTTAAAACAAATATTATTAAAGAAAATGAATATAAATGTAAATTTGAATTTCCAGAATGTAAAATAGAAAATCCAGAAATAATAGAACATTGTATTGAAAAAATAAAAAGAAATTATACCGATAATAATATAGTTTTTAGTAAATCTAATGAATTAGCAACAAAATTAAATATACAAAATATAAATAGATATAATTTTGATAATTATATTTTAGATAGAATACCAAAATTAAATAGTATTGCTTATATTATAAGTGGATATATTATAGATTCTATTAATTATAATAATTATGATAATATTTTTATAAATTTAGAAAAAAATATAAAAATAGAATATATAGATGATAAATTACATCTAATAAAAAATGAAGAATATAATCAATTATATTTATCAAAAATAATAGTAAAAAAAGAATATACAGAATGGGATTATTTAAATATTAATGAATCTAAATTACATAAATTAATAGAATATTTAGAAAAAGAATATAATGGTAATGTATTTACTATAATTATGAATAATAATTTATTATATTATTTAAATAATATAAAAAATATTGATATTAAAGAATTGTGTATTAAAAAAAATATTAGTATTTTTAATAAAAATATTTTAAATATAATTTTAACAAATAAAAATAATGATACAATATTGATTCCTAAAATATATCTTTATTATCCTCAGAAATAGATTTTAAACTATTATTGTAAGTATTTTGTAATTCATAAAAACTTTTACAAATTGAACTATCTGGTGTATTGGTACAAAAGTTAGTTAATACATCAGATACTGTATTAATATTTACTTGTTTTTTTAAATTATTCATTCTATCTTTATATGTTCTATTATAATACATATACATAAATACAGTAATAACTATAAAAAATATAACAAATTTACCAGTTATAATATCACTTTCTATAAGAAAAAATAATAATGCTAATATAGATAATACTATCATAAATGTCATTATTAATTTAATATTATCATTTGATACATCTGAATTTATAAAACTAAATAATGAATCTACTTTATCATTCTTTAATACCATATTAATATTATAAAGATAATATTTAAAATAGCATTTCAGATAAGGGTTTATCTTCTATTACATTTTTTTTATAATTACAACATCTTAATAAATCAAATATTACAAAGAATGGTGCTATTAAAAAAGATTTAATAAGACTATCACATATAGCAGGTTTATTTTTTTCACATATATAATGACCTAATATTTGAAATAACCATGATAATATATGTAATAATATACCTAATAACCAAGATGTATCATTAAAATTATAAACTAAATATACTGAATAAATAGATATAAATCCATAAAATATTAAACTTATTAAACCTACTAAAATATCTAATATTAAATAATATATAATATATATTATTAATAAAATATATGTTGTATTTATTAAGAATATATTATCTAATGTTGTATTAGCAAATATAGTATTTGAATATGCTAAATTAAATGTAATATCATTTAATGTATATTGATGTAAATAATTAAATTTATATTCATATGGTATATAATTTAAAAATATAAATAAACTAAATACTAATGAAGGTATACATATATAATGTATTAATTTGTTACAATTATTAGAATGATACTTATTATAAAATGTGAATTGTTTTTTTAAATTAAATAATTCTATCATATTAATATAATAATTGTTATATTTAAATATCTATCTTTAATGTTTTAGTGTCATATTGATTAAATTGTTCATTATTACCTAATTTTATAATCTGTTTTAAATTTGGATTACTACTAAATGAATTATTAGTATTTATTGTAATATTTTTGTAATTACTTCCTCCTTCTTTTGGTAAATTTATAATATCATTCTCATTAGAATTAAAAACATTATCTTCATTATTTGGTGATATATCAAAATCTACTGTTTTATCTACATCAGATTTATTTTGATTTAAATTAATAGGATCCAATGTTAATAGTTTATCTGAATTTTCTTTTTTAACTCCATATTCTGGTGAATCAGGGTATACATCCTTTGGGTCTATAACTTCGTTAGATTCATCTGATTTATCACTAGTTTCTTGTCCCCATTCTTCGCTAGAATCTACTTCTCCGAATAGTGATTTTGGTTCTTCTGAATATGTTCTAAATAATATACTTTCATAAATTGTTATGATATTATAATCCTTTTCAATATTATAGTTAAATTTATATTCTTTATTTAATTGATATACAATAGATACATAATTCATAAAAATATAATGATTATAACTAATATCATCCATATTGACTATAGTAATTTTTACACCATCTATTGTATTTGGATCTTCATAATTTTCTAATTTTCTTCTTAAATTTTTAACAATAGTAATTTTATTTTTTTTAAAATTAATCTTATCAAGAATAAATTTAAAATATTCTTCTATATTATTTATATCATAATTAATATCATTAATAGGTATATAATAATTAGGTATATTATCTTCTAAAATATCTATTTTAAAATTAAATATATTTCTATCAACTTTATGTATATTGGATAATTTATAATAATTATAATAAGAAACATTAGATTCATTAAACATATTAATAGCATTTTTATGATTAATTATATTACTATTTAAATCTTCTTTTGTTACATTTGTTGTTAGATGGAATTCATAATTATATATATAAAATACACTATCTATATGTTCTTCATTAAAATAATTATTAATATTATATTGTTTATTTAATTTGTTTAAAAATAATTCATTATTATTATCAATACCCCATATATAACTAGGATATCCATCTGTATTTTCAAACATTTCTCTTGTTATAGATATAATTATATTTTTATTATCATTATAAATAGTAATAGGTTCGTATGGTAATTTTGAATATATAAATATATCTTTATTAATATATTCTTTCATTACTTCAAAATTATCTATAATATTACAATCATGTATGATATATGATGTATAATAATTAGGATTATTTTTTATTAATTCAAATATAGCAGAATTTATTAATACACCTTTATTAAATTTGAATTCATTATTAGATTGAGAAATATATTTATGATAATCTTTATCATTAACTTTTTTATTTTGTTCTATTAAATATATATCATAATCAATATTTATATTATATTTAGATTTTAATGTTCTTTTTTCATATGATAATACACTATTTATTTTATTACAAACATTTTCTATAAAATGATTATCTACAATATCATTCTTATATGGAATAATAACTGCTATTTTATCAGAATAATAATAATTACTATAAGATTTAATCTTATATTTAATATCCATAATGCTATATGAACTAATTAATTCTTCTACTTTTTCTTCTTTTTTAATTTTAAAATCATTGAAATAATCTATAATAAATTCTTTTAACATATTAATAACTTTATTATGAGCTATAATATTTAATTTATAATGTTGTATTATTTGATTTTCTTCATTTATATCTAATTTTCTAATTAAATTAAAAAATCTAATATATTGATATTTAAATAATCCTTCTTCTTCATATTTATTATATTTATCCATAGAATATACTCTATCAGTTAAATCATTAAAATCTATTGGTCTATATTTTTCTAATTCTTCTATAATACTTTTATCTAACAACAAATTAATATCATTATAATTTTTTAATAATTTTAGATTATCAATACACTTATTAACATTAGATTCATTACCATCAACTATAATTTTTTGATAATAATCATTATCTTCTTTAAATATATTAGATTGATATAAACCTATATTTAAATTATATAATTTTTCTATATATTTTTTATTATTATAATTTAAATAATTTACTTTAACTAATGGTAATTTAATTTCAGCTCTTATTTGATTTTGTTTGTATGATAAAGGTTTAGATATAAGTTCATTTACATTACTTTTTACTTTTTTATCAACAAATTTAAATATATAATATCTATGTAAATTAGAATATAATTTTATAGATGAATATTCTTCTTTATTTAACTCATTAATAGATGGATGATATTTTTCTTTATTAAAAATAGGTATGTATTTATATACATTATCAAATGTATCACTAGGATATTGTATATGTTGAAAATTATTATTTATTTCTTTTTTTGATAATAATTGAAATCCATTTTTTGTAGCAACATCTAATAAAGTATGAGGATGAACTAAATATTCATCAGTTTCTTTATCACTTATTGATTCTACAAATACAGATATTTTTTTATTATATTCTTTATTAAATGGTTGTTTATATTTAGCTCTAATACTCCAAATTTTTTCATCATTATATTTACCTTCTATATAATGATCTTTATTATCTTTATCAAATAATAATTTATCTACTAATTCACCATCCAATGTTGTAACTATCATATATCCATTTTTTTTTAATACAGATTTAGCATTTTTGAATAAATTATTAATCTTATTTTCATTTTCAAATAAATAATGAATCATAAACATAGAAGAAACAGAATCAAATTTATTATTATTAGGTGAAAATTTCAATAATTCTGTTAATTTTTTGTTTTGTTCTTGTTTATTAGATATATTATTAAATACTTTTCCTACATCACCAGAAACAAAATGAATAGAGGATTGATTAGACCAATTTCTTAATTTATTATTTGAAGATTTTCTAAATGATTCTAATCTTATTTTAGCACTATCTTTATTAGAAAATAAATTATTATGACTAAAATCTATTCCTAATACATAATTAATATCATTTTGAAAATATTTATATAAATCTCCTCCTCTTCCAAAACCAAAATCAATAACTTTATTAGTATTAATACCATTAATTAAAATAGATTTAATTTGATTATGAAATTTTCTAAATGGTAATGAATATTTAGAACCTTCATTAGTATAATAAGATTCTGTATCTAATTCTTCATTAAATTTAGAATAATCAATAACTTTTTTATTAAAAACGTCTGTTACTTTAGATGATATCATTCTTGGTGCTATATTCATAGTCATTAATTCTTGTGATAGTAGTTTAAATGTATATGGAGTATTAAGATTAGAATAATCAGATTTAGTTAAACCTAATTTTTTTTTATCCATTTGATTTTTATCATTTATAAATCTTCTAGATGTTGTAGAATCATATGAATTATATACATCTTTATCTTTATTAATAGGTGCTATCAATCCAGAAGCATTATCTATATTATAATTATATTTATCTGCTCTTTCTAACATTGATTCTTTTAAAAATGAAGATACACCATGTGATAATAATGCGTCTCTCTCCATTTCACCTATTCTTAATCCACCTCCCTGAGACCTACCACCTGTTGGTTGATGTGATAGAGTAGTTTTTTTACCAGTTGCTCTAGCATTAATTTTTTTACTTACTTGATGAGATAATCTTTGATAATAAGTAGGTCCTATAAATATTTTAGTAGATAATTGTTCTCCAGTTTGACCATTATATAATATTTCATTTCCATATTGTTCATATTCTTTACAATTATCAAATAATTTAATAATATTGTTAAAATCTATAAATTCAAATGGAGTTCCATCACCATTCATTCCATAATGACAACATATTTTAGATAAAATGGATTCAGTAAATTGACCACAAGTCATTCTTTTAGGAAATGCTTGTGGGTTAATAATCATATCAGGTACAATACCATCTTTAGATACAGGCATATCACTTTGATCTAATATCATACCAACAACTCCTTTTTGTCCTGCTCTTGAAGCAAATTTATCTCCTAATTCTGGAACTTTATTTTTTCTTAATCTTAATTTACAATATTTTTCTCCATTACTATTATTATTCATATAAATTTTATCTACTATTCCTTCTTCAAATTTATTAACAAAAGAAGATTTATCAAATTCTTTATGTTCTCCTTTTTTATTAATTTGATTAGAAATCATAACTTTTCCTATTAAAGCATCATTATCATCTACTTTTGTATTAACTGAAACAATACCATTATCATTTAGTTTATCATAATTAAAATATTTAACATTTTTTTCATCTTTTTTATCATCTTTATCAGTTATTATTAAAGCTTTTGTGTTTAATGTATTCTGATTAGGTTTTTTAAATATTATTTTTTCATTAGTATGTTCTATAGTTTCTTCTTTATCAAAATATTTTTTAAATTGAACTGATCTAAATAATCCTCTATCAACAGATGTTTTATTAATAATTATAGAATCATCTTGATTATATCCAGTATAACATGCTATTGCAATAATAGTATTAACTCCATATGGTAATTTATTAATATTATAATAATCATTAAATTTAGAATATACAATAGGTTTTTGAGGATAAAATAATACTTGACTATCAGTATCAATTCTATTTTTATAATTAGATGAATATATTCCTACTGCTTGTTTAGTTTGACTACACGAGAATATATTTCTAGGTGCTTGATTAGAATCAAAAAATGGTATACAACTTGTTACAATAGAATTTATTGTTCCAGGGTGTATTTCACAATGTGTATATCTAACAGATTTATTATTTATATCTTCTTTATATAATGCAATCATACAAGTATTAGATTCTTCAACGTCTATATATTCTATATAACCATTATGAGTTAAATAATTCCAATTTTTATTTTTTAAATTATTTACATTATCTATATTTAATTTATTATTTTCTACAATTAATAATGGTCTTAAACTTCTACCAGAATCAGTAGATATTTTAATAATATTATCCATATAATACCAACTTATAGATGTATGAATATCTATTTCTCCTATTCTTCTTAATTTTTTTAATTTATTAACTAATACATCAGGATAATAATGTATTCCTATAAATTTTTCATTAAGAAATATTTTAGTATATTTATATATTGATTTATTATCTATTTCATTTAATAAAATTAATTCATTATTTAATAATATATTATAAATAGGAAATGAAGAAGTTCCATAAGATATAGTTGCTAATAAAGAAAAATTTTTAGTTAATCCTACTTCTCCACCACTAGGAGTTTCAACAGGACATATAATACCCCATGATGAACTATGAACTGAATGAGGATCTCTTATTTTTGCTGTTTTTGGAAAAGGTGTATTGATTTTTCTTATATGTGAAATAGTTCCTAAATATGATATTCTATTTAAATCTTGAACTATTCCTTGTTTACAACCCTTAGCATTTTTCAAACCCCAACAATTTTTAAAAGCATAAATAAATCCTTCATTCATTATACTAGAATTAAAAAAATCGGTTAAATTATCTTTATATATTACTGTTTTTAATAATACGTTATTTTCTCCTCTGTTTTCTCTAATAACAGCAAAATGTTTATTTAATTCTTGATGATATTCATTATGAACTCTAAAGTATAAATCTCTAAATATTTGTGCTATTAAATATCCAGAAGTATCTATTCTTTTATACATATAACTATCTCTATTAGTTTGTTCTTTTAAATTTAAATGAACTAATAATGATTCTCTTACTAAATACCCTAAATATCTTGCTTTTGAATTAATATCATTTTCTATATTAGAAAATAAATAATTTTCTAAAATATTTTTTATAAAAGCAAAATTTCTATTTTCTTTTTTCTTTTTTAATTCTATTTTACTTAAAATACTTTCTGTATCATTAGAATTAATATCAATAAATGTATTTTTATAATCATTATCATTAATTTTTAAAAAGTTTTGTAAAAATAAAAATGCGTCTAATTGTGAATATACCATATTACCATCTTCTATTGTAGGATACATAAAATCCATTATTTGATTACTAATTTCATTATCTAAATCTAAACATATATATTCTAATATTTCTCTATCACTTTGTATCCCTAAACATCTAAATATTATAAATAATGGTATATCCATTATTAAATTAGGAATAAGTAATCTTATTGTATTATCTTGTATGTCATTTGTCTTATTATATATAATCATTTTTATTATTCTAGCTGGTTCAAATCTAGTTTCAGGGGAGCATCTTATTTCTGTTTCTAATTTACTATAATTATTATTAGTTTTTTTAATATATAATTTATTTTCTACTTGTCTTTCTTGTGATACTATTACCTTTTCTAACCCATCTATTATAAAATATCCACCTTGATCATAAATACATTCTCCTAAATTATAAATTAAATTATTAGGTAAATTATTTAATACACATTTACTAGAATGTAACATATTAGGTACACTTCCTAAGAATATATCTTTTATTAATTCATTACTAATTTTATATTCATTATTTTCTAAAACTTTATAACTTATTATTATATCAACATAAATTGTAAATGAATATGTTAAGTTTTTTAATCTACATTCATTAGGATATAATATTCTTGATAAATTACTTTCATTTATTATAGGTTTTTTTATGTATATTCCATTACCATCGTTTAATACATTTTCATTACCTTCTTCATCTTTTATTAACGAACCCCCAATTACTGATTCTATTATATATTTATAATTATTACCTGATTTATCATAAGCATTTATAATTGGATTAAATTGTCTTATTGTTTTTGATATTTTATCATTTATAAAGTCATTAAAAGAATCTAATTGAACATTTGAAATAAAATAATTATTTGATTTATAATATATATCTAATATATCCCATTTATTCATATATTATATTAAATTATATATTTTTAAAATATATTTTCTTTGTTAATTATATAATGACTTTAAAAAGTGGAAAATCATCATTTAGAGTAGTAGGAGTATTTAAAAGTAATGGATGTCCTACTAAATTCCCAGTTGAAAATAGATTTGAATCATCTAGTCCTGAAGGTGCAGTAAGAAAAGCATTTACTCAATATTGTAATCGTAAAAACGTTAAAGGTCAATGTTCATTATTTATTAAAGTAGAAAATACAACTAATGACCATAGATTTAAAGGTAAAACTTATCTTAAAAAATGTACAAGACATAAATTAGAAGAACCTCTATTAAGATTAGAAGGAACACCAAATGAATTTTTAATTGAATATGAAACAAAAGTTAAATCTGTTGATTCTGTTACAAAAAAGACAGGTGTTAAATGTAAAAAATCTTCTGGTAGAATGAAAAAAAGAACTAGAAATACATCTAAAAGTAGAAGTATTTCAAGAAGTAAATCAACTAACAAAAGAAAATCAAAACGTAGAGGTAGAAGAAATTAAATATTTTATATATTATAAATGAATAATGGTAGAATAATGGATATTGACGATAATAAATGTCAAGATATTAGTGAATTATATAGTGAAATATGTGATAATTTAGATGATTATAAAAAAGAATCTATTAATCATTTGTTAGAAGAAAATAATATTAATCAATACTTTTTTTCAAAACAAAATATTAATTATATTCAAAATCATATTAGATATGAAATATATAAGAAATCTAAATTAAATATTCATAGACAATCTGATAGAGAATTATCATTAATTATGCGTTCATTTTATTTACAATATAGTAATAATAATGATGATAATTTTATTAATGAAATTAAATATTTAAATAAATTAGTAATAGATTATTGTATTCCTAAAATTACGAATAATGTTAAACAATATATTGGATATAAAAAAGATATTTCTCAAATGTATACACCAATGGATAAACCTGAATCTGCTAATCTAGTTGGTGATAAATCTTTAAAATTAAATTTACCTTTTTGATTTAAAAAAAAAAATTTATTATTATTAATGTATATTTGTAATCATAACACTATTAAATTAATAGATAATTATTTACACAATTATATTAATAGTAATTTAAAAATAAAACCTATATTTTTACATGGTTTATCTGGTTCAAGTAAATCATTTTCCATAATATCTTTATTAAAAAAACATAATATTGATATAAATTATTATGATAATTATAAAAATTATAATGAACTTGAGAATAATTTATTTTATAATGATATTTTAAAATATTTTAAAAACAGTAAAAAATCTATTATTTTAGATAATTTTAGCAATGAACAGTATCAAAATATATATAATAATATTGAATTATTATTTAAAAAATATAAAGTATTCAATATATTAATTATTATTATTAGTAATAATATTTATAAAAAAAAAATAAATTCTATAAAAAATTATTGTAATTATTTCTTTTTTGAGCAACCTAGTTATAATCAGTTATTTAATTTTATTTCTAATAATTATAAATTTAGTAAAAATATTATAGATAATATTATTATAAAATCTGATTATAATATTGGTAAATGTATTTTAAATTTAGATTTTATTAAAAAAACTAAAACTGATATTAATATTAATTATATTGAAAATCATAATAATGAATGTGATAATATAAATTTAATTAAAAATATTTTTATGAAAAATATTATTTATGATGATAATAACAATAATATTCATTATAATTTTTATCATAATTTGTATAATTTTATTTATTATAATAAATTTGGTAATAATAATAACAAATTATTGTTTATCAATAAAATTCATAAGTATTTATTGTTTAATAATTTACTAGAAAGAAAAATTCATATTAATAAACAAATTATATTAAATTATTATAACAATTTACCAATTTTGTATTATC
>MDTC01178822.1_pt1 | contig 18876 bp, 13 predicted proteins | sample 811181 | NCBI WGS metagenome assembly MDTC01 (sample SAMN05326644, study PRJNA326480) | marine metagenome | isolation source: seawater | place: Pacific Ocean: North | collected 2011
CTCACGGAGGGCCGAAATCTTGAGCAAATTGGCCAAGCGAAAGATGGCGAGCTTCCCTGGACGCTCATCGCTGGTTTAGATGCGAACAACCAAAGCGAACCCCTCTTTCAAATCGAGCCCTTCTGTGCGCTTTTGTCCTTCGTTGAACTCGATGCAGCCGACCCAGTCGCGTTTATGAAAAGTGCGACAGAGTTCTGTAACGAAACGCTCTGGGGACAACTTGGCGCAACGGTCATTGTACCGCCTTCTATCGAGCGCCACCCAACGACTGCTCAAGCCCTGGCTTTGATGCTCGATGAGCTTCGTTACGGCGCGATCGGCGTCAATCAATGGTCTGCCGTAAACTATTCGCTTGGAGTGACGCCTTGGGGCTCTTTCCCCGACAATACACTGCAAGACATCGGCAGCGGCATTGGGTTTGTGCACAACACACCGATGTTCGAAGGGCTCGAAAAGAGCATCTCGAGGGCCTCGATCGTCCCGGTACGACTTCCCCCTTGGATGCTTGGGCACAATCACGCACATGTGGCCGCGAAGCATTGCGTGAACTTTGAAAATGATCGCTCGATCTTGACCCTTGCGAAGGCGGCGCTGGCGGGTATTCGCGGGTAGAGCAGAGTTAGGCGTTGTCGAACTGACTGCCGCACCACAACAGGGCGTCTACAAGCGCGTCGCGCTGGTCAAATCCATCTAAGTTCGGATGAGAGTCGACGATACTGAGTAACTGATCGAACTCATCGCAGCGTTGTGCCCAGAGCGAGCGCGCAAGCGACGACGCATCGGGCTCTATCAACAGTTGCTCTTCGACCCAATCGAGCAGTTGAGCACTCCGCTCTTGGAGCAAAAGCAGACGTTGAGCCTGCGATAACGAGATTCCAGCTGCACGGCTGAGCGCTAGCTCATCGGGCCATTGAGTCAATCGCTCACCGATATCGACGATCATGTCCTCGTACTGCTGAGGCAAGTTGGCGTGTCGAATCGCGTTCATCCGCTCGAAGATCTCTTGGGTCGATCCGAGCGTCCGCTCCATCCAAGCTACCGAACGTAATGCAGGTTGAGGCTCGCAAAGAAGTCGCCAAGTGTCACACAACTCCTGACAGACAATGGTCAACGCTTGAGCCTGCTCAAAGCGTCCCATCCGTCGGACCATATCGCTGATCTCTCCTTGCTCCTGCACCAAAAACTCAACAAAGCGTGGCAGCGCCTGAATCTCTCCTAAGAGAACCGGCGCTGTCCCTTCGTGCTTCAACAAGGTCGCTTGGCGAGTGATCTCCACCAGCCGAAGACGCGAAGCCACCAAACGACTGATGTCGCGAGTCGCCCGTCTTTGACCGCTGAAATGCCGCGCATAGCGGTGAAGCACCCAACGAACATCCTTCAACAAATTGACCAGTTGCACATGGTCGTCGCTGTGCGTTTGTGGCTCGGAAATCAGAGTTCGCCACTGCTCGAGCCGCTGTCGGCCGACCTGCAAGGGTATCGAAGCGTCAAAGCCGTCGATTTGCGCCGCTTGTTGCTCGATCTTATCGAGCACGGAATCTAGTTCTGAAGCCAACTCTGTGGCGCGCTCAGAAGGCACCATCCAGCGCGGCCGATTGTCGACGTAAAAATGTAGGCGACGACAGAGTCGCTCCATGTGGTTGAGTTGATGCTGACAATGGATCTCGGAGGACATGGACGAACTACAGGCGATATTTGTACCCAACCATGACTTGACGTGGCATGCCGGGTCGGGCTCCAAAGGGGCGAAGACTCACCACCTGCGCACTGTCTAACAAATTGCGGACGTTGACGTACACTTTTCCCCATCGTCCCAGATCCACATTGAGCGCGGCGTCGATGATCGAGATCATGTCGGTCTCCAACACATCGTCTCCGTCACTAGCGGCGTTGCGCATCGGTGACGCAAAGCGACCGTTGATCCCAAGATCAAATCGCCCCCATCGGACACCGGTGGCAATGGACCACTGATGCTCTGGGACATAGGGCAAAGAGAATCCGACCTGAACCTGACCCCACTGCGGGTTCGATGAATAAAACGCTGTTTGAAACTCACTTTGGGTCAATGTGTAGGTCAGCGATAGAGGCACGTGGATTCCACGACTCGGTGTCAACAACACGCCAGCTGTCGACTCAAGACCCCAGATCCACACTCTTCCGCCGTTGAACTCTTGACCAATGGTGTCGATATCGCAGCCGGCGCTAAAGCTGCATGTCCCTTTGATATTGCTGTAATCGTTGAAAAAACCGATCGCTTCGAAGCGTATTTTCGACTTGTTCCAACGGACTCCAGCCTCATAATTCCAGCTCAACTCAGGCAGCACACCTGCCTGCTGGCCAGGGCTGACGGGGGTGAAGCCGCGGTTGACTCCTGCGAGCACCCCGAGCCCTTTTATCGGCTCCCACAAGATACCCAACCCAGGAACAAAGGTCGTGTAGGGATCTTCAGTGTCATCGGTGTTGGCTTTGGTGTCGGTCCACGTGTTGCCAATGTGCTCGATTCGCATTCCGGCGCTGAGTCGAACCTGTCCGATCTGAACGGTGTCCTGAGCCCAACCCGCTAGCGCTAAGGTCGTTCCAGTGACGTCACGCAGATTTTGGCGTGTAGACTCACCAGCCACCAAGGAGCCATCGAGCATGAAGAAGGTCTCTTCGATGACAGAGCGCCGAACTTCATCATGATGCAGACGCAGACCTACGGTCAGATCGTGTTTGACAGCTCTTCCAAAGAGGCGACCAGTGACAAAGTTTCCTGTGAGTTGGCTCTGGACGCCCATGGAGGTGAACTGACGGGCATTGGTGCCCAAAATAAGCCCTTCAGTCTCGTCGGTGCTGTCCATCTCACCGCTCAGGACACCATAGAGTACAGAATTGCTACCAGAGGCCGGATTGGTGAGTACTTCATCGACTGTCTTACCCACAGCGAATCGAGCGAGCTTGCCCCAAGTCCGCTCGAAGTGATGCCGGTATGCATCGGTACGTAGCCGCCAGGACTCGTTAAATCGCACCTCATGGGTGGCCTTGAGCGCGAAACGATTCCACTGCATGAGATCATTTTGAGTGCCGCTGTAGCGACGCCATGGATTGGCTTTAAAGTCTGCGTCCGAGAGCCCGGTGTAGCTCTCATGACTCAACTCATCGCTGAAGTCTGCGCGCAGTTCGAGCGATTGCATGAACTTGCGATTGGTTGAGGTATTGAGCCGGAGTTTGCCAAGTACCTCCCACTTGCGAAAGCCGGTCGGACCACCGCTGTCGAGTTCCTTAAAACCAGAAGAGCGCAACCCGACGCCCTCAACCCACCAACCCACGTGGCTCAGACTCTCTCCGTAACCCAGATGCGCTTTTGCATATCCAAAATTACCGCCGGCCAGGTCGGCAATGATCAGGCGCTCCGTTGGGATCGGTGCGCTGAGTAGATTGACCGCGCCGCCGACTGTCGCCGGACCAAAGCGCACGCCAGCGGGGCCCTTGAGCACCTCAATACCAACGAGACGGGTCACGAGCGGAAAGAAATAGGCGGCTGGCGCAGCGTAGGCGCCGGGGGCAATCAAGACCCCATCTTCCATCAGAGTGACCTTGGCAGAACGCTCTGAATTGGCTCCTCTCATACCGATGTTGGGACGCAATCCATACCCGTCTTCTTCGCGAACGTATACGCCAGGGATCTCAGCGAGCCCACGGTGGATATCGTCTGTCTCAAATCGCTCGAGTTGTTTGCGGTTAACCGCGTGAGCACTTCCGGGAATCAGAGCGCGACGGCGACGATTGCCGAGTACTCTGACGGCCCGAGCTCGATACACAAGGGCGCGAGAGCTCTGAGTGGAGCTCACAGATTTGGCAAGACCAACCGGCCCCGCAGCCCACACCTCTCCACACAAAATAAGTGCACACAGCAGCCAAATTCCAACGCGTGAGGCCATCGTGTCGATCTCCATCGCAGAACAAAGCTTCTGCCTATGAAAGTGATATTCACTTTCATTGTGTAGCGCACGCGAGAGTACAACACTCTTTGATGAAATCAACCATCATACCGACCCGTACGGACGCTGTGGGGATCGCAACCTTGAAATCAAATCACAGAGGGCTCAGCATCACGTGCAGAGCGGGCATCTCCCCGAAACAACCAAAGAGCGTCACTATGGCCAGCCACGAGGACACGCAGGAATTCGCTGCGGTACACACGAACAACGCCCCCAAAGCCATTGGCCCTTATTCTCAGGCCATTTCAACCACTCCGGGAAGGATGGTGTTTACCAGTGGGCAGATCGCGATCCTGCCCTCGACTGGAAAACTACTCCGGGCCGACATTGAAGAGCAGACTCGGCAGGTCATGACCAACCTCCGCGAGGTCTTACAAGCGGCCGGCGGGGACCTCGCCAACCTCGTGAAAGTCACGATTTTTCTAAAGAATCTCGAAGACTTTAGCATGGTCAACGCGGTATACTCTTCCTATCTATCCTCTCCTTACCCAGCACGAGCGACGATCGAGGTCAGCAGGTTGCCGATGGATGCGTTGGTTGAGATCGAGGGTGTCGCTGTGATTTGAGCAGCGAGTTCAACAAAGGAATATCTGTGACTGAAGACAACCAAAGTACATCGTCAACGGAGTTCGATCTCGTCGTCCTGGGGGCAACTGGCTTCACCGGACGGCAAGCAGCGAAGTGGATCAGCGAGTGGGCGGTCAGCCAACGACCCGAGCTTCGTTGGGCTGTAGCGGGTCGAAATTCAGACAAGCTCGCGAAAGTGGCGGCATCGCTAGGGGTCGGGCCAGCACCGGACGTCATCCAAGTGGACACCTCAGACAAAGCTGGGTGTGCTGCCCTCGCCCAACGATGTGCGGTGCTGTTGACGACCGTCGGGCCCTACGCTCGCTATGGCGAGCACGTCATCGCAGGCTGCGCCCAGGCTGGAACCGATTACGTAGACATCACGGGAGAGACTCCGTGGGTTCGCCAGATGATCGACAAATACGATGAAGTCGCTCAGAGCACAGGCGCCAAAATTATCCCATTATGTGGGTTTGATTCGATCCCCTCTGATGTCGGCGCGTACCTAATCTGTCGAGCGCTGCAGGCAGCCCAAAGCCAGCCCACGGACGTGCGAGCGCTTTTTTCGGTAAAGGGTGGCTTGAACGGTGGAACCTTGGCCTCAGCGCTGAACATGATGGAGCTCAAGCAAGGCCGAAATTTGTACCACCCACACCTGCTGACCCCTAGCGATGGTCGCGAGCACTTGGCATCAAAACAGCCTAGAGACTTACAAAAACCCCGCTTTGATGAGCAACTCAACAGCTGGATAACTCCCTTTATGATGGCGCCTATCAACACCCGGGTCGTCCGCAGAACGGCCGCTCAACTCGGCATACAAGGACAAGGATACGGACCAGAGTTTCGATATTCCGAAGCTATGCGCGCCCGCAGCAAATGGAGCGCTTGGCAGGTCGCCTCCATGTTGGGCGTCATCAATGGGTTAGGTAGGAGCTCAGTGGGACGCACCATGCTCAAGAGTTTCGGACCAAAGCCGGGTCAAGGCCCTAGCGCTGCGACCATGGACGGTGGCTTTTTCCGAGCGAAGTTCTGGGCGCGCGGCGACGATGGACAGATCGCCCGAGGGCAGGTCAGCTCCAGTGGAGACCCCGGAAACCGAGTCACAGTCAATCTGCTTTGTACGTGCGCGACACTCTTGCTCACTCACCGCCAAGAGCTCTCAGAGCGCGTCGGATTTCTGACTCCAGTCAGCGCCTTCGGAGATCATCTCATCGACGCGATGCGTGCGCTTGGTATGACCGTCGAGGCCTCGATCGACCAGGGGGCCGGGTGAGCGGATCGACCCAACGAGCGGGCGCTACCCAAGACGAGACACCCTTGATTCACCAGGGCAACAACCCGATGAATCAACCGCTGCCTTTAGCGGCCACGACGCCTCGAGAGGCCCCGCCGAAGCCCCTGATGGACCCACAACGATGGTGGGAGTCGCCCCTACCGTGGCGCCACCCAACAATGCTCGCGCCAATGGAGGGGGTGAGTCACCCTACCTTTCGCTCCATTATGGCCGAGCGAGGTGGCCTTGGGATCGTCTGCACAGAGTTCGTGCGAATCTCGACCCAAGCCATTCGCCCCACCAATCTGTCCAAAGCTGTGGTGCACCAATCGAATATGCCTTTGAGCGTTCAAGTCATGGGCAATGATGCAACCTTAATGGCCGAAGCTGCTGGATGGATGGCTCAACTCGGCGCAGATGTGGTGGACATCAACTTAGGTTGTCCCTCTCCGCGCGTGGTGCGCCGCGGAGTCGGCTCTGCCATGCTCCAAGATGTGGACCTGCTGCGCCGCGTGCTCGCTGCCATGCGACAAGCGGTCCCAGGGATGTTGAGCGCCAAAATCCGCGCTGGTTTTGATCGGGCCGATCATTTTTTGGCGGTCGGTAAGGCCATTGAAGAGACTGGTGTGGATTACTTGGTCGTTCATCCACGCAAGCGCTCTGACTTTTACCAGGGAGTCGCTGACTGGCGCATTGTCCGCTCGCTCAAGCAGCACCTGTCGATCCCGGTGGTTGGCAATGGAGACATCTGGTACGCCGAAGATGCCTTTCGCATCCGTGAGGAGACTGGCTGTGATGCGGTCATGCTCGGTCGACCTGCTCTGCGCAATCCATGGATTTTCCAGCAGATTGAAGCGTTAGCTACAGGGCAATCGCCGCACTGTCCAAGAGGCAGGGAACTCGCGATATTTTTGCGAGTCGTGGCAGAGCGATACCGCCAGGTGTACCCCCACGACAAACACGTCATCGGAAAACTCAAAGAGTGGACCACCTACCTGTCGAGAAGTGCGCCCGCCGAACTGCAGATGCGTGAAGTCCTGCGTAGCCAGACCGTTGAGGAACTCTTGGATCGTTTTGAAGCGAAAATGGATCCCATGACAGCGAATCAACTCGATCTGCATCCCGATGGACACCTGAGCTACGAACGTCGAGGTTCTGCCTTACGAGCCCAATGAGTAACCTTCACTGGGGGACGACGCTTGACCTCCGCGATGCATCGCACCATGTTCGTCGCCGGGGGAGGCGTTCAGTTTGAACTGTCATATGCAAATGAGGCTGTGGTGCCTGGCGCTATGTTGCGTCGTCGTGAGCGCTTGTGTTGACGAGCCCGTCGCGGTGTACCGGGAGGTCGTGCACCTAAAAGGGGCTCCCTACGAGCGGGGGCTGGACCACGGCAAACGACTTCGTCCACGGATCCGCGCCTTTTACACGCAGCTTCTCGATACTGCTCTACTGCCCAACCTCAACCGAGAGCAGCCTGCGATTGCGGGGTTTCTCAAGCGCTACGCTGGCCCAAGCTACGCTGATGGTCAATTCAGCTACCGAGTGCTCTTAGAGATGGCTCAAAGTGTTGAGACGCAACTACCCGATAGGTATATCGATGAAATGCGTGGGATCGCTGACGGCTCAGGCCTTACCTACGAGCAAGTACTGATCCTCAACACCTTCCCAGATACCGTGCTGGCGGTGCGCAGTGTGGCTGCAACGCTGCGGCTGTCCCGAGGACCACGCATCAAGAGTTGGCAACTGCTCGGTTGGCTCAATGACCAAGGTGCTCAGCGACCAGCCCAAACCTATTCTCCCTCCTTTACAGCTCTCGCCGCTGAAGTACCCACAGACGTACGCATCCGCTTGGTGCTCACCGACCCTGAAGGGATCTCTGCTGACACCGTCAGACTCCAACTCGATACCCGAGTGTTTCCTCCAGGTGACCCGGCTGTCACGACCAAAGCGCTGCCGAACGCTGACGGAAACATGACCGATATGGAGGTGATTTTAACGCCGCCGGAGCCGATGCCTGCGGCGACAGTCTTGTCGCTGATCGTCCAATCCGCTGACACCACTATTGCTGATGACCCCTTGCCAGCCCATCCACGTTTTGGCCGAGAAGAGACCTTGACGCTGTCGACCCTCGGGTATGGGTTGAGCGCCGAAGAGGTCGCGAATGTAGGCGTCGATGATGGAAGAACCCGGCCTCCTCCTGTCGCTTTTGCCCTCAAAGGAAGCGCCACCAAAGATGGCGCCCCACTACTTGCACAACATTTCGCACTGCTCGATGCAGGAGCCGCCCACGAGGCGACAACGGTCTTTATTCATCATCCCACGCCGGGTGAGGACACGCGCAAGCATGCCTACGTGAGCTGGGCTGGTTTGACTTGGGGTTTCTCTGGAATGAACACTTCAGGACTCGCCTGGGCCTGCAATTTTTCTGACACGCTGGACACGGCGATCCTCAAAGATCTGATCCCGCAGTTGTCGAAACTCGACGAGGCCCAACTGACCGCGACTGGCTGGCCAATCGGCCTCGCGATGAGAGAGGTTTCAAGGAGCGCGAAAGGCGCACAGCAAGGCGTTGAGATTCTACCGAACATGCAGCACGTCAACGGTTGGAACTGTCTGCTCGCCGACGCCGATGGCCAACTCCGACTTGCAGAGATCGATGCAGACGCCGAAGCCTTCCCAAACCCATTGAGTCAAGGCGTCACCGTCGTCCAATGGCAGGGATCCGCGGTCGCCTCAGCAGCGAGCGACACCGAAGACGATCTCCGGGCAGCGGTGCATTACGTCAGCAATACGCAAGACGTCGACTCGGCCCTACCCATTCTCGCGGAGTCGCTGCTCGCCCCGACGGGAGCCATCGTGCGGGTCGATGTTCAACGTGAGGTCAGCACCTACTTTTTCAAGAGCCTATTGGCCTTTCACAAACTCGGAAAAGTCTTGGCTCAAGGGCGAGGATCCTGGGATGTGGCGATGGCGCAGCAAGTGCTCGGTCGTCCCGCCTTTGTCGATCCAAGCGACAGTATGAACGCAGTGGTTATGGAGCCGAGCAAAGGCTTGCTACACAACGCCATGGGCAAAGTCCCAGCAACAGACGCCAGTTGGCAGACCGTTGATATCAACGCGGAGGCTCCATGAAGCGCCTCGGTTTGAGACTGTTCGTCGTCGCGTTGTGCTCGAGTTGGGCAAGCGTCAGTTGGGCGGGGCTTGGAGACACTTTGCCGCGAGGCACCTTCTTGCTGGACAGCTCGTACATCTTCGCTCACACCAACAAACAGTTCGATCGAAATGGCAAGAGCGTACCTTTGCTCGCCCCTGTCGAGCGATACGAGGCCGGCGCGGGCTTGCAAGGAGTCATTCGTGCCAACCCGTCAGTCGATCAGAAGATCGTGGCCTTGCAACTTTTGTATGGCATCACCGATGACTTAACCCTCGCGATTGGCGGGCCCTTGAGCCTCTCGACCGAAATCGAGACCAACCTGTCTTGGCAACCCGGTGATTATCAAGCTTCCCTTGGACGGCCCTACTCAGAGACAGACTTTTGGCAGTGGGCTGCCTCCATGGGACAACCCAAGCCGGCACAGCGAGGGGTCAGCAACGTCAACACATGGGGCGACTTGGTGGTCGCATTTCGATTGCGACTGCCTCGCTCTCAATGGATGAAAGACCATCACGTAAATCTCGCCTTAACGCTTCAAGGTGCGCTGCCAACAGGCCGTGAAAAGGACCCAGAGGAATTAATTGAGATTGGAATGACGGCGTGGTGGCTACACAACTACGGAGACCTTGAACTGCACCTCGCAGCTGACTGGCGTCCCATTTGGTCCGGGGATGTCGCCCGTTTGACGCTCAGTGCAGAGATCTACTACGCCTATCTTCGTCCCAGGACTTACGACACTCCGCGAGGGACCAAACACCCCTTGTTGCTAACATTTGCGCCCTATGTCGGCCAAACCTTCGAAATCGATGGCGGCGACTGGCAGGTCGCTCGGATGCAGGTGGAGTGGGCCCCCTTTATCGGTCCGACTCTTGGTACCTGGATGACTCGAGGCTCTGTGGAGGCAGCCAATGCCTTCCCGCCGATGCTCTCTTTGATGCTCCAATACACCTACGTCAATCTCTTGCCCAGTATTTGGAAGAGTAATTATCCCATCTGGTCTATCGAACAGGGAGAGTTTTGGGGCGCTGGATTCAAGCACATCTTCGCAGCTCAAGCGACCCTAAGTCTGCTTCGAGTGGGCGCCCCACTGATGTTTTACGTGCGGGGTCGTGCCCTGGACATCATCCCTGGGCGTAATATGCGGCCAGCCAACGCAATCACCGTTGGAGTTCGGTTACTTGCCAAGTTTTGGTAACCATCTCAATCGAGTCCCAGCCGTACATTGATCGCAGCTCGAATCTGCTCCAAACGCTGCTTCCGCTCCTGGGTTACAGCGTCGATATCTGCCTTTTGTTTGGGCCAGCCAACGCTCTCTAGGTAGAGCTTAATTTTCGGCTCAGTACCGCTTGGTCGAACCACAAGACGCGTGCCTTCGGCGTCGTAGTACACCAACACATTGGCCGCTGGCAGCTCCATTGAACGCCTCTCAGGGTCACTTTGAGCCCACGATGAGCCATCTTTGAGATCACATCGAGCAACGACCGGAACTCCCGCAAGCTCGGTCAATGGACGTTGTCGCAACGACTCCATGATCTGCTGAATCTGGGCGAGCCCTTGCTGGCCAGGCAATCGAGCCGACCATTGTTGACCAACAGAGAGCCCATGCGCCAACGAGAGCCTATCCAACTCGTCTTGGGGCGAACGCCCTTGCTCTTGCAACCAAGCACACAACTCAACGAAGCGAACAATGGCGCTGACTCCGTCCTTGTCTCTCACCAAAGGGCCAACGCTGTAACCAAGGGCCTCTTCAAAACCAAAGACGAAGTGCTCGCCTCGCTCTTTCAGCCCGCGAATGGCTGCGTCAGCCAACCACTTAAACCCCGTCAATGTCTCGGCATAGCGATGCCCCAGATCCTCTGCAATACGGCTCAACATCGTGCTCGAGACGATCGTGGTCACTGCGAGTTTGGGCGCATCTCCGGTGTCCATGTACGCCAGGGCGTCGTGTCCTAGCAGCGCACCGACCTCATTTCCGGTGAGCTGGCGGTAGTCTCCATCCTCTTGACGAATGGCCACTGCCAACCGGTCAGCGTCGGGGTCGTTGGCGACGATGACAGGTGCGAAAGTTTCCTTAGCTAAAGCCACTGCGCGGTCCATAGCTCCAGGTTCCTCTGGGTTTGGAAAGGACACCGTGGGGAAGGCGCCATCAGGCTCGGTCTGGCTCGGTACGACTGTGAGTCCCTTCAGCCCTGCGCCCCTGAGTGCACGCTCGACCAGTGCGTGACCGACCCCATGCATCGCTGTGTACACCACTGAAATCGGTTGTCTCGTCAATACCCCTGGATGCAGCGCGCCCTGGCCGACAGCGCTCAGATACTCCTCAGTAACCGACTCGCTGATGATCTTGCGCAGACCTGCTTGTGCAGCCTCAAAGGGACAGAGACGGTCGATTTGACTCGGGGCTTGGTCGATCCATGATGCGATCTGGCTGTCATGCGGGGCGATGATCTGGCCACCGGTCGCCTGATAAACTTTGTAGCCGTTGTCTCGCGGCGGGTTGTGACTCGCCGTAACCATCACGCCAGCGGCCGCCTTTAGCGCTCTGACGGCATAAGCGCACAGCGGTGTCGGTACCACTACAGGAAAGAGCCAACAAGGCACGCCGAGGGCCGCGAGCACGGCGGCGGTGTCTTCAGCAAATTGGCGCGACATACGTCGCCCATCGAACCCAATGACGACGCCACGATCAGCGGATACGCCCATCGCTCCTTGGAGCAAGTGACGCCCTAACCCCCAACTCGCTCGCGCGACGACGACTCGATTGATGCGATTTGTACCTCCCTCAACACGTCCTCGTAACCCAGCGGTTCCAAAGCGTAAAGAACCTGTGAATCGATCAGCGAGTTCCTCGCAGGCCACTGCATCACCAGCTTGAGCACGAGTACAGAGTTCGCTGAGCTCCTCTCGCAGGGAGGCCTCCGGCTCTTGACGGAGATACTCGTCAGCTTGCGATAAGAACTCTTCAATTCGATTATTTGTCGTCATGGACGCCTCTCATAGTGCGATCGATGCTATCGCGTTGACCCTCGTGCACTTCGCGCTTCATATGCCGCTTTATAGGGAGGCACACGCAGCTTTGGCTCCAGGGAAAATGCCCGCTGATACGCCATACGCGCCCGTTTAGATTGACCCAACTCCGCGCTGAAGCGACCCAGGGCCGCCCAAGCTGCCGCCAACTTTGGAGTGCTTTGCGTCAACTTATCAGCGACGCGCAGAGCCTCTGCGTATCTGTGAGCGCCCCACAATGCACGAGCCTGTTCGAGAGTGCCCGAGCGCTGCTCGGCGACTACATGATCGAGACGATCCCACTCGCGCCAGGATATTTTGGTGCGACGACCGGCGATCAGTGTGCGCAAGGGCCAGCGTCTACAAGCTGTGATAACCCACCCAATATCGCTCAACCACAGCTCATAGCGCTCACGATACCAATGTTGTGCGCCCGGATCAGCGATCTCCAAAGTGGCTTCAAAGGTCGCATTAGCCCCCACCACCGTCCAAACCGGCGCCGTATATCGGATTCGACGCGCAGCGCCTGCGGCGCCGTACAAGGTCTGCATCATGCGCTCGGCGACTTGATTGTAGCCCATGGTGTAATCGGTATCTGCCTCGCGAGCTGACCGCGCAAGCGTGAGTGTAGCGTGATTGGCCCAAGGACGTAGAGCAGGCCCGAGGTGATGGCGCTCGAGTTCATCTCGTCTAGCATAGATGATCGTCTCAGCGATTTGCCGCTTCACTACGCCAGCCGAAGCAGTCGTAATGGGCTGGCTTTGATGAGCGCTCACACAGCCTACGAGACAGCATGCGCCCGCGAGGATCAACTGACGACGAGACAACACGGTCGCTCCAGACGTCTAGGTCAGCAACATTGAACACGGTTGCCCCGACGCATGGATCTTGTGCTGCACTGGCGACCTTCGGTCAAGTCCTCACTCACAGAGTCTTCAGGAAGGTCACGAGCTCGTTTTGCTCTCCCTCATCGAGTTCTTGATATCGCTTGCGACTCTGCAGCGCCTCGCCGCCATGGCGCATAACCGCATCGGCGAGGGTCTTAGCGGACCCATTGGTCAAATAAGGGCCCTGATGGTCGCGCAATCCCCACAGGGGTAAGGTCCGCCAGTGAGTCCCTGGGGTACGTTCTTCGTAGTCGAGTTCTGCGTGATGCTCGCCCAGATTGTGAACCAAGAGGTCAGACCAAAACTGAGGCACCTCGGTCCCATCGATTTCAAAGTCGCCCCAATGACAGTCAGCGCACCCGACTTGTCGAAAGAGTTTTAAGCCCTTGCCCTCAAAAACATCTCCACCCGGAGGAGGGCTAAATGCCACGTAATTCGCCAAATCAATGACGTCTTGCTCACTGACCTCAGGGTCCGCTACGTCATCATCGTCCCGATTCATCATGGGTGCTCGAGTGGTCTGGCCATGCTCGAAATACAAGGCTCCTGTGATGAACTCTTCTAACGTGGCGGTCACCATCTTGGCACCAAAACGCAAAGACCCAGCACCTCTTTCCTTCGGAGGAGCCCACCCACAAACTTGACCAGGGGGAGCCTTCGGAGAGTCGCATTTTGTCTGCCGCTGAATCTGCTCGACAGGCACCACCTCGATCCATCCCAATCCTCTGAGGTCAGGGGGTCGACGACGCCCAATTTCTCGGAAGGGTGCGGGAGGCAAACGAGATGCATGACCCGCAAGCCAACGACTTTGAGCCACTCTGGCCTCCGCAGTCGGAGAGGGGCTGTAAGTCTGACGCGGTCCAGCGCTAAACACACGCGCAAATCGTCCTGCGGGTCCTCGTCCCGGAGGGTTCGGACGGGCATGACATTCAGCACAGCTAACGCCGTTGTAGCCAGGTCCAAGGCCTTGTTCGACAGTTCGCACTTGGTAAAATAGTGCTCGACCACGGGCAATACTGGCCTTGAGTTGTGTCGAGTGGACTCCACTCGCGAGCGCTTTGGCTCGCATCTCAACTCGCTCCGTAAAGCCCTGTGAAGTCAGTAGCTCGGCACCCAAAGCGGCGAATGCAGCGGCTCCGCCGTCATCGCCCGCTTCATCGATAACCAGTTGCGCACCCGCCCACAGAGTCGTCAGCAGAGCGACACCCAACAGGGCCAACCACAATATCTTCGCTCGAGCGCGGCTCATCCAAGCCTCCGAGGGCGACCGTAGCATAAGGGAGTCGATAAGTTCATCGCTCGATAGCCCAACATCACGTTGGTATCGAGATCTTAACCTCATCATCTCGCGCCTCAAATCCGTCACATCTGAGGCGTTGTCCACTGGTAACCACAAAGCAGAGTCGCTATGGTCGCTTGAGGCAATGGAGGTGCTTGGTGCTGCAATCGATGCCGTTACAAAACTCGATGGTCGGCAAGGCAACCCTTAGCTTGATCCGCAAAGCGATCCGACACCATGGGATGCTGCAACAGGGAGATCGAGTCGCCGTTGGTCTATCGGGCGGCAAAGACTCTTTGATGTTGTACTGCGCACTGCGCCAGCTACAAAGGGAGTTTGATCTTTGTTTGCAGGCTGTTCACCTCGATCAACATCAGCCAGGTTATGAGCGCGACACTTTTGAGGCGACGCTAAAGCACTTAGATATCTCCTGTGAAGTGGTCTCTGAGGACACTTGGTCTGTGGTATCTGCTTCTATCAAACCCAACCAGACCCCGTGCGCTCTATGCAGCCGAATGCGAAGAGGCATACTGAATCAATGGTGCGCTTCGCAAGGGTTTAGCAAGCTCGCTTTAGGACATCATTTGGACGACGCTGTGGAGACTTTTTTCCTCAATTTGATGTACGGCCGACGTCTACAACCCATGAAGGCCACCACACCCTCTGAAGTGAATGTTTTGACGATCAGGCCACTATTGTGGGTGCAAGAAGCGACCGTCCAACACTGGGTACAACGTTACCAAGTCGCAGTCGTGCCCTGTCCGGTATGTGACAGTCTACCAAATGCGAAACGACGCGAGACCAAATCGCTCATCAAACAAATGCAAACTATCCACCCCGATTTGTTGCAATCGGTCAGAGGGGCGCTCTACCAAAAGCAATATGAGACGTCCCTGCCATCAATCCAAGCCAAGGCATGACGAAGGTCTAAGGTCTAGCGAGGAGTTGGCGCCGAGTCAGAGACCGAGCACGTTATCGTCTCGATACAGCAGTGTAGTCCGCCAACCATAGGTATTGATCGGCCCCATCCCGTCGAAGTCGACATGTCGGAAACCAAGCTCCGCTAGACGCTTCAGACCCGGTTGATAACGAGGCCGCTCGCTGTTGTCCCAGATGATGACGCCATTGGCTGCGAGCGCACTAAAGCATCGCTCTGCACACCAAATTCGCTCACGTCCATCGATGACGATGACATCAAACTTGCCGCCAGCTTCAACGGGCGCGTCTGGGTAGGATGTTCCCTGTGCCAATGCCCGATACATCAGCGTCGCGTTGTCCGGGAGCTGCTTGGAGATTTTGTCGGCCCATTGTTGATGATGCTCTACAGCAACCACCTCTTTGACGCGTTCGGACCACCACAGAGTCGAATGCCCACTGCCATACTCAAAGACTCTCCAAGAGGACTGAATCCGCGGCGTTAAAAACGCGATAGATCCATAGGTAAACCACGGCAATGGACGTCCTTTCGCATCGACAGGTAGGCGACGTACAAAGCTGTGAAACCACCCTCGATCCTTGAGATCGCCGTGAGCGCGGAGCAACGTGAGGCCCGCTGCTTGGCTTGTCCAGGGCAACGCAGACATCACCCGCTCATAGGGACTGGCGCGCACCACATCTTTGGCTAGGTTCACAGCAGACGATTTGATGTCATCGGTCCAACTCTTCATCACTTTCTCAACGTCCATGGGGAATCACGATGGTGCCAGTGATTACGGCGTATCGCTATGGGCAGATTGACCATCGTAGGCTTGAGCTGCCCACGCTGCGGCGTACAGCCCTTGACGATTCAACAACTCGCCGTGTGAGCCCTGCTCAACGATTTTACCTTCATCGACAACGACGATGTTTTCACACAAGCGCAAGGCGCTCAATCGAGTGCTAACGATAACAGCGGAGGCGCTGGCCTGCTCGGAGCCACCTGCCATTTCTTGCTTGAGTTCATCGAGCAGTCGCACTTCGGTGTCGTGGTCGACGGCACTGAGGACATCATCGAGAATCAACAAACGTGAGCCTGCGTACAAGGCTCGAGCAATCTGAGCCCGTTGACGTTGACCGCCGCTGAGCATCACGCCGCGCTCGCCGACCAGAGTCTCTAACCTATGGGGCATTCTTTGAACGTCATCGGCGAGTGCCGCCCTATCGACAGCGTGTTCCACTTTATCTTGATCGATCGCGTCGAGCGGATCGTCATAACCCACGTTGTCAGCCAACGTTCGCGAGAACAAAAAGCTCTCCTGTGGGATCATCGTCACCGAATCACACCGAGCCTGAGCGCCGAGCTCTTTGATATCAATCCCACCAATCAGAACTTGGCCTTTGGCTGCAGGCAGTAGCCCGGCGATCACCATCGCCAAAGTTGATTTGCCGCTACCGACCGGTCCATAGACACCGAGGATTCCGCCGGGCTCTAAGGTCAGGTTGATGTCTTGTAGCGCGTTTGCTTCCCCCTCGACGGCATCTCCATAGCGAAAATTGACCCCGCGCAACTCCAGCGATACAGCGCCCTGCGTGGTTGCAAAGTCGCGGGCTCCCCCGACACGGTCAGGCTCCAGTCCGAGGACTTGCCAAAGTCGCTGCAACGAGACGTAGCCCCTTTGCAATGAATTGAGCAGCCAACCGGTCATGCTCAACGCGGCCACCAAAATCCAAATGTAGCTGGCGTAGGCAGCCAGTTGACCCAAGGTCAACTGCCCTTGAACCACATGCTCTCCACCGATCCACAGCAACAAAAACAGGCACAAACTGCCGACACTTTGGGTCAGAGGAAGCAGAAAACTGCGCACCATCGTGACCTTGAGCATCAGCGCTGTGTATCGGTCATTGTGTTCGTCAAAAACCCGCTGAAAAGCAGGTTCGGCGCCGGCAGCCTGAATGACCGGTACGCCGCCATAACTCTCCAAGACGTGAGCGCTGAGTAAGCCAACGGCTTCCTGGATTTGGCGAATGTAGCGATGCAGCCATCGCACCCCCTTCTGCAGGAGCCAAGTGGAAATCATCAGCGGAATGACGCACCACAAGGTCAGCCAAGCGTCTGTTTCAATCATCTGACTCAAGGCCATCGCGGCGGCGAGCAGTAAGTTGATGCCATTGAGAATGGCGAACCCAACAAAAGCACGTACGTAGGTAGCGTCGTTGGTCGCGCGGCTGACCAAATCACCCACACCAACTTGACGAAAGAAGGTCGTCGACATCTTCAGCAAGCGAGCGAGCATATCATTGCGGAGTCGAAACTCGATGGTGCGACCTGGATTGAAAAACAATACTCGTGACAGGGTTCGAACCACGATCACAGCGGCCGAAGCCGCACCAATCCAGCGAGCGATATCGTCTACAAAATCGACCTGCTTATTGGCCTCAAGCGCGTCGAAAACTTGGCGGATCAAATCGGGGATCCACACAGTCAGCCAGTTGGTCGCGACCAAAAAGACCAATCCCAACGCATATACGCCCACATAACGAAGTGCATAACCTTTGCCAAAACGCAGCAACAGTTGTGATCCACTGACAGAAGGCGGCAAAACTGGATGAGATGGCTCGGTCATGAGGTTTGAAGGTGACGCTTGGAGCGCAGGAGTCAAGGGTCCAACACAACCAAACAAATCTGATACTCTACGGTCAGTTCGGCACCACACGGAATTTCAGGCACAATTGCGGCGAAGCGCAGATGACTTAGACCAAGGAATATCACCGTGACCCAGAGCTTGTTGCGTCACCTCCCAGCGATCGATCGCCTCAATAACCACAGCCTCTGGGGGGCAAAGGGTTGGCCCGAACAGACTCGGACGCAGATCTGTCGCGACACCCTTGCGGAAATTCGAGCGCAGGTGCAATCGGGAAGTCTCAAGGACATTGACTCTGTGCAAGCGGCTGTCCAAGCCCTATTGAAGCGAAACATAGAGATGCTCGCTCGCCCTTCCTTGCGAAGAGTCCTCAACGGCACCGGTGTGCTGATTCATACCAACGCCGGGAGAGCCCCGCTGTCCGCTCAAGCTCTCGAGCAAATTCGCCTGACCTCTGGGGGCTATTGCAACCTGGAATTGTCGCTGGAGTCTGGTCAGCGCGGCTCACGACACGATCACATCAGAGATCTCGCTAGGTGGCTCTTCGAAGCAGATGATGCTCTGGCAGTCAGCAACGGCGCCGGAGCCTTGATGCTCGCCTTGCACGGACTCGGTCGAGGCGGTCGTGCTGTGATCTCTCGGGGTGAACTGGTCGAAATTGGTGGCAGCTTTCGAGTCCCAGAGGTCATGCAAGCCGCTGGTGTGACCTTGGTCGAGGTGGGCACCACCAACAGAACTTGGATCAAAGACTACGACGTCGAAAGCGCCGCGCTTATCTTGCAAGTCCATCGCTCAAACTTTCGTCAACAAGGCTTTGTCCACTCCGTACAAATCGCTGAACTCGCTGAACTCGCGACCGCGAAAGGGGTGCCCTTAATCGTCGATTTGGGCTCCGGAGTCGTCGAAGACCTACAACAGTGGCGTCTGCAACCTGAACCAACCGTCCGTGAGACCTTGAAGGCCGGAGCCGATCTGGTGACTTTCTCTGGAGACAAGCTCTTGGGTGGGCCTCAAGCGGGTCTCATTGTAGGCAGGAGCGATTTGGTTGAAAAGATCCGTTCGGTAGCCATGGCCCGCGCGTTGAGGGTCGACAGTTTAATTTTGGCAGCTCTCGCCGCAACCCTTCGGAGTCATCTAAGCGGAGAGGCGACGCGAGAGTTGCCCTTA
>MDTC01000953.1_pt1 | contig 18875 bp, 18 predicted proteins | sample 811181 | NCBI WGS metagenome assembly MDTC01 (sample SAMN05326644, study PRJNA326480) | marine metagenome | isolation source: seawater | place: Pacific Ocean: North | collected 2011
ATGGGTATGTCCCAAGAATTAAAAGTGCTTTTCATGAAATTAAAAAAGATAGAACGTCCATTGAAATATTGCTAATACAATTTGCTAACCTTTATAGAGGAAAAACAAAACTTCAAATGTCAACTCGTTCTGGTCAATTTATAAAACTTGACGAATTAATAAATGAGATAGGCAAAGATGCAATAAGATTTTTTTATTTAATGAGAAAGAATGATCAGCATCTAGACTTTGATATAGAGCTTGCAAAGAAAAAGACTAGCGACAATCCAGTATTTTATATTCAATATGCTCACGCAAGGATATGCAGCGTTCTTGAACAAATTTTAGACAGGAAAATAAATATATCTAACTCTAACATTGATTTTGAGATTTTATCCCTTGATGAAGAAGTAGCATTAATAGATAAATTAAGATCATTCCCTGTTGTTGTAGAAGCAGCATGTAAAAAGTATGAGCCGCATATCATTACCAACTATCAAAGAGAATTAGCACAATTATTTCACTCATACTATAATAAGTGTAATATTATAAAATCTAACGAAGAGCTAAGAAATGCAAGAGTATATTTGTTAAGATGTATGCAAATAGTTTTAAGTAATTCGTCAAATATCATAGGTATATCACTTCCAGAAAAAATGTAATGGCTGGAAATAAAAAAAATTTAAAGTTTCTCAAAAAAATATTTATGATCGGTACGTGTATACTTTTTTTAGTTTTTTTATATATAAATATCGTCTCTTCTAATAAAAATAAACAAGCTACAAATAGCATTATTAATTTCGAACAATATAACGATTTCGAGTTCTATGACATACTTCCAAAACTTAAAGTCTTAGAGGAAAATGAAAAGGTTATAGAAAATAGAAAATTTAAAAAAGTAATTGTACAAATAGGTATATATAAAAATTATAAATATGCTGAAAGTATTAGAGCCCAACTTTTACTTATTGGATTAGATTCTAAAATCACAAATTCTAGCAACAATAAAGATACTGTATTTAAGGTGACATTAGATCCAATTGACAATCAAAAAGATTTAGATAAGGTAGTAAGTAAGTTGAAATCAAATGAAATTAATTATTTATTGAAAAAATAATGAGTTCAGTAATAAAACAAGAATTTCCAATAACCAAAGATGTTTTAGGTGCTCGAAAGGAGTACTCCCAAGATGAAAAAAGGGAAAAGAAAAAGATAATTAAAAGACTTCTCAAAGAAAGAGATGCGAAGATTGTTGCCCACTATTACGTTCACGAAGACATTCAGGAGATTGCAGACGAAACTGGAGGCTTTGTAGCTGATTCCTTAGAAATGGCTAGGTTTGGTATGAAGCAAAGTGAGTCTACCCTCATCGTTGCTGGTGTAAGGTTCATGGGAGAAACAGCTAAAATTTTAAACCCAGAAAAAAAAATTATTATGCCCACTTTAGAAGCTGAATGCTCTCTTGACTTAAATTGTGAATATTCAGAATTTAAAAACTTTTGTGATCAATTTCCGGAAAGAGAGATAGTGGTTTATGCAAATACTAGTGCAAAAGTTAAAGCAATAGCTGACTGGGTAGTTACTTCAAGCATTGCTGTAAAACTTGTAGAGTATCTAAAAAATAACAAGAAAAAAATTATATGGGCACCTGATAAACACTTAGGAAATTATATTAAGAATATAACTAATGCAGACATGAAAATATGGAAATCATCTTGTATTGTTCATGATGAATTTAAATCAAGCTTACTTAATGATCTTAAAAAAGATCATCCTGATGCTGCTGTTCTTGTTCACCCAGAGTCAGACTTAAAAATGATAAACTTAGCCGACGTAGTTGGATCTACTTCACAACTTATTCAAGCATCAAAAGAGTTGCCAAATAAAAAATTTATAGTTGCAACCGATAATAGAATTTTTTATAAAATGAAACAATCTTCTCCAAATAAAACTTTTATTGAGGCACCAAGTGGAGGTGTTGGAGCAACTTGTAAAAGCTGCGCACACTGTCCATGGATGGCAATGAATGATTTAGAAAAGCTTGAAAATGTTTTAATGAATCAAAATAACGAGATTATTTTAGATCCAAAGACAATTGAAGAAGCAGCTATTTCGACAAATAAAATGATAAACTTTGCAAAAGAGTTTTTAAAATAAAGAAGGCGCATAATTATGCGCCTTCAAAATTACACAGAGTTTATATAACTTATTTTTTAAACTCTGGATATGCTTCCATTCCACATTCTGAAACGTCTACACCTACCTCTTCTGCCTCTTTAGAAACTCTAATTCCCATAATTACTTTTAGAATTCCCCAAGTAATACCTGCAGCTATAAATGTCCATAAGAATATAACAATAGTTCCGTATAATTGAACACCAATAGTAGCGTCAGCATTAGTAAAGGCAACTGCAATTAGACCCCAAATACCAGCTGTTCCGTGGGCAGAAATAGCACCAACTGGGTCGTCGATTCTCATTTTATCCAAAAATATTACTGAGATAACTACAATGATTCCGCCAACTGCTCCAATTAAAGCTGCTTGCTCTGGAGCTGGTGCAAGAGGTTCTGCAGTAATAGAAACTAATCCTGCAATAGCACCGTTTAATCCCATTGATAAATCAAATTTTCCAAACATTATTTTTGAGAGCAATAGTGCTGCAATTACACCACCTGCTGCCGATGCATTTGTGTTTACAAACACCATAGACACAGCATTAGCCTCACCTACGTTTGAAACCATTAATTCTGATCCACCGTTAAATCCAAACCATCCAAGCCATAATATGAATGTACCAAGTGTAGCTAATGGCATGTTAGCACCTGGAATGGCATTAATTTTTCCATCTTCATATTTTCCTGAACGGGCTCCAAGAAGTAAAACTCCTGCAAGAGCTGCAGCTGCACCACATAGGTGAACTACTCCTGAACCAGCAAAATCTTGGAATCCAGCAGCATCTAAGAAACCACCACCCCATTTCCAATATCCTTGAAGTGGATAGATAAGACCGGTCATTACTATACTGAAAATTAAAAAAGATGATAACTTCATTCTTTCAGCAACAGCACCAGAAACAATTGACATTGCAGTTGCAACGAAAACCACTTGGAAGAAGAAATCTGAAAGTCCGGAATAGTATATATCACCACCACTGGCAACGACATCTTCTACAGCGTTATCACCTCCTAAGAAGAAACTCACTGCGGGTATAACACCCGTTCCGTCGCTTGGATACATTAAGTTATATCCAACAACCATATACATAATAGATGCGATAGAATACAGTGCAATATTTTTGGTTAGGATTTCAACTGTACTTTTTGTACTTACAAGACCAGCCTCTAACATTGAGAAACCTGCAGCCATCCACATGACAAAGGCTCCCATTACAAGAAAATAAAATGTATCTAACGCATAAGCTAGCTCAATTACTTGTGTCTCCATAATTTAACCCCTTTACGTTAAAAAGTTTAAACTTAAAAAAGACTAAAGAGCTTCCGAATCAGTTTCACCAGTACGAATACGTATTGCAGTTTCTAAATTCACAACGAAAATCTTTCCATCTCCAATCTTGCCAGTATTTGCAGATTGAGTGATAGCTTCAATTGCTTTATCAAAAAGATCTGAAGAAACAGCAACCTCAACTTTCACTTTAGGCAGAAAGTCTACTACATATTCCGCACCTCTATATAATTCAGTGTGGCCCTTTTGTCTACCGAAACCTTTAACCTCTGTGACAGTAATGCCTTGAACACCTATTTCAGATAAGGCATTTCTTACATCATCAAGTTTAAAAGGTTTAATAATTGCCGTTATTAGTTTCATTAAAATCTCCTAAAATTTCATAAGCAGCACTATTAAATATGCATAATTTGTGCCAACTTAAGTCGTTTTTATTTTTTTATCCTTTTTTAGAGGACGTCTATTATTCGATTTAAAAACCCTTAATAGTAATTATTTCGAAAATTTTTTACCAAAAATATATAATCCAATGCACTAAATTAACACATAAGGTTTAGAAATGCACAAAAAAAAGGAGAGACGAGCTCTCCTTTTTGGTAAGTGCTTCAAATAAATGAAGCGTTCGAGGAGCATATTAGAAGGAGTATCCTATTGAAAAAACTACGTTTGTAAAGTCGCCATCTTCTCCAGAGTCTGTAGCTGTTGCTAACTCTTTTTCAGAGAATATGAGGGCGCCTGATATATCAAAATCACCAACTGTTGCACCATAGCCAAGTTCCCACCAGCTTGCATCTGTCTCACCAGTATCGTCTTCGCTAATACCCCAATCACCTACTGTTAAAGTAAGACCTAAGTAATCAAAGGTTATTGTTCCAACATCATAATCTGTTTCAGTACCACCTACAGCAGTGTTTTCACCATTTGCATAGTCTAATGATATAGAAAAGTCGTCATTAACTGCGTATGACAGACCTATATTATATTCATCATAATCGTCGTCAAAAGCATCAGATCCTTTATCACTATATCTATATATGGTATAGCCAATGTAACCTGATAATGAGTCAGTTATATCCATTCCGTAACCAGCATAAACATCATACTCTATACCTTGATGAGAACCACTTTCCCATTTACCACTTGGCCCTAAGTCAGCAAACCATGTGCCAAGATAAAAGCCACCACTCTCAAAATCAACGCCACCATAAGCACTTGAACTTGATTGAGGTATTCCTCTGAATACATAATCTGACATCATGCCAATATTACCACTTACAGAATAAGAAGATTCTTCAGCAACAACAGGAGTTGAGAAGAAGAATGCTGTAATAATGGCTAAAAAGCTTAATTTAATTTTTTTAATCATATCTGTCTCCTAAATAAATATTACGTAATACAGATTTAACAATGCAATACTCGTGCCAAAGTCTTGAATAATCTAAAACTTACTTCTTTTTTTCAATTTGATCCTTTATAATCTTTTAATATATTTGGAAATTTTATGAAAATTGACTTAAAAAATATTGAAGACATAGGGAAAAGAATTAAGGATATAATGCCAAATTCTTTGAAAACGTCAAAAGAAGAGGTGCAAAAGACACTCAAATCAGGTGCAGATGGTTTTTTACAAAAACTCGATCTTGTAACGCGAGAAGAATACGAAGTTCAACTTGAACTTTTGAATAAATGCTATGAAAAAATAGACGAATTAGAAAAGAAAATAGAGATTTTAGAGTCAAAAAAGTAATTACTTAATAGAATCCATCATATAATCTACAGCTATTTCAATTTCTTTATCAGATAAATCTGGTCTTCCACCTTTTGCAGGCATTGCGTTTAAACCATTTATGGCATTTTGATAAAGTAATGAGATCTTTTTATTTGCTCGTTCACCCCAGGATGCCTTATCGCCAATAATTGGTGCGTTGATGACGCCTGCATTGTGGCAACTTTGACATACAGCTTCATAAACCTCTTTACCAGAAGTATATTGAAATTCGGTTTTTTTTGCTAAAGAAGCCACACTTACTTTTAATGATTTTTCTTCATAGCTTATTTTACCTACAGGCTCAATCCTTTTTACAAGATTGTTACGCGTAGTTGTATCTGTAGAAAGCTTGTCCGGAGTAACAATTTGGGCAATAAAATAGATTGCAAAGAAAATTACAAATAGTACTGCTAGAACCCCAAAAAATACTGTCATAAATTGTTTATCACTCATTTTATTTCCTTAATTAAATTATGGAGCGCCTGATAGGGATTGAACCTATAACCTTCGGCTCCGGAAGCCGACGCTCTATCCAGTTGAGCTACAGGCGCAATTAGTTAACCGCCTTTAGTTCTCTTTCTTTTTTTACTAAAAAATCTGTAATATCTAAAAGTCCCTGATAAGTTTTTGCCATTCTACCAGAAATCTTATACTTTTGATTTACAATGATACAGGGAACGCTCTCTATTTCAAAAGAATCTAGTAAATAGTTAGCATCTACAACTTTTTCATTAATCTTATCAGAGTTAAAATTTTTATTTAATTTACTAGTATTAATATTTTGCGATTTCAAAAATGTCTCTATACTTTGATAATTATCTAAGTTTCGATTTTGCTCATGTATAGCTTTAAAAATTAAATTATGAATTTTATCTTTATTTTTATATTTTTCGATACTATAAAATACTTTAGCATGCAGCGCCCAATACTTATTGAAAGCGGCAGGAACTTTGCTAAAAGAAACATCTTTTTGTAAAGACGGTTTCCACTTTTCTAAGTATTTTTCAAATTTATAACAATGGGGGCAACCATACCAAAATGCTTCAATGATTTTTATTTCGTTATCTATTCCTTTTACGAAATTTGACTTACCTTCATTAACAATCTTGTAATCGATTCCTTCCTGATAATCAGCAAAAGAAATGTTCGTTATAGAAAAAATAACAATGAATAAGAAACTTTTAGACATACGATACATTTTAATACAATGCCTGCATATAACTTGCAAGAGCTTCAATCTCTTTAGGTGTTAATTTAAAGGAGATCTGACTCATGATTGAATAATTATGTCCGTATTCATCTCTATTATCATAATTATCTCTATAAGCTTTAAGTCTATTAGATAAGTAAAGAGAATGCTGACCTGATATCTTAGGATAACCAGCTTTATTATTTCCTGCGCCTCGTGGACCATGGCAAGCTATACAAGCTGGTACTTCTCTATTAATAATGCCGCCACGATATATTGTCTCTCCAAGAATTAATACATCTTCGTTCGCTGCCGCAGCTTTTATATTTGGTTTTTGGTGATTATAGTAATTAGACAAATCAATCATGTCTTCAGTTGAAAGGTTAGTTGCCTGAGAGCTCATTAAAACGTTTTTTCTTACCCCACTTTTAAAGTGTTGAAGCTGTTCAACCATATATTTCACACTTTGATTGGCTAATGAAGGCCATTCTGGGTTTACACTGTTTCCATTAACTCCATGGCATGCAGCACAAACTGCCGCCTTTTTTTGGCCATTTTCAATACTTTTACTTATATCTTTTGCGTAGGACTTTTGAATTAATAATAATATTGAAATAAGGAGTAAAAACAAAAAGATAACTATCTTAACTGTCCTTGTAATAATTATAGGCATTAGTTCTCCTTATTATGTAAAATTTAGTTCAAATTAGAATTGTTTTGAAAGGATTATAACAAAAAATTATGAGATTACGTAATATAAAAGCTGAATATATAAAAAGTGTATATCTATCTGACGATATTCCAAAAAAAACCTTGCCAGAGTTTGTAATTTGCGGAAGATCGAATTCAGGTAAATCAACATTTTTAAATAAAATATGTAATAGAAAAAAATTAGCTTTTTCAAGTAAAAAGCCTGGCAGGACAAATCAGATCAATTTTTATTTAATTAACAATCAAGTGCACATAATTGATGTACCAGGATATGGCTTTGCAAAAGTTGGTAAAAAAGAAAAAAATAGGTGGATTGATTTATTAAATAAATTCTTTCTGGATAGAGATTTTTTAAATGGCATGATTATTACTGTCGATTCAAGAAGGGGATTAATGCAAAGTGATAAAGAATTAATTGAATTCACTAAGAACAAAAATACTGTATTTTATGTCGTTTTGACAAAGATAGATAAACTCAAAAAAAACGAAATAATAAAAATTACAAAAAAAGTTGAAGCTGATCTTAAAAAATATAGTAATTTTTCAGGTATTGAATTATCAGGAATAAATACAAAATCGTTAGATTTAAAAATCATAAAATTTATTGAAGACAACTGTTAATGAGCAACTCCCCAATTCATACCCTTCCCATAATTAACAATTAAAGGTACCTTCAAACCTTTTACGTTTTGCATTATATCCATAATTTTATTTATACTTTTAACATTTATACTTTCATGAACTTCAAAAACTAACTCGTCGTGAACTTGCATTATAATTTTTATGTTCAAATTATTTTCCTTGATATACTCATTTACAGAGATCATTGCTATTTTAATAATGTCTGCGGCTGTTCCTTGTATTGGCGCATTAATAGCTGTTCGCTCAGCATAATTCCTTTTTTGGAACTGCTTTGAATCTATATCAGGCAAATGAATTTTTCTTCCATAAAGCGTGCTCACAAATTTATTATTGTGTGCTGTTTTTTTAGTTTCGTTCATATAATCTAAAATACCTGGATACTTGGAAAAATATTTTTCAATATAATTTTTTGCAAAATTTATTGGAATTTTTAATTGCTTGGATAATCCAAATGCTGACATACCATATATCAATCCAAAGTTTATAGCTTTCGCTGAGCGTCTTTCATCTTCACTAACCTTATCAAGGGACATATCAAATATTTCAGAAGCAGTTGAAGAATGAATATCAATATTTTCTTGAAAAGATGATATTAAATTTTTATCATTTGAAAAATGTGCCATTACTCGTAATTCAATTTGTGAATAGTCTGCAGAAATAAGATAAAAATCTTTTTGCGCTATGAAAGCCTCTCGGATCTTCCTACCTTGTTCGCTTTTAATAGGAATATTTTGTAAATTAGGGTCTGATGAAGAAAGTCTACCAGTTAGGGTTACCGCTTGCTGATAAGAGGTATGTACTCTTCCTGTTTTATCTGAAATTTGCAGTGGTAGTTTATCTGTGTAAGTGGATTTTAACTTACTAAGCGATCTATACTCTAAAATTTTTTCAGGTAACTCGTAAGATTCGGCAAGTTCGCCAAGAGTACTTTCATCGGTAGATGGCTGTCCTGAAGGCGTTTTCTTTAAAACAGGTAAACTTAGTTCCTCATACAATATATGTTGAAGTTGCTTTGGGGAATTTATATTGAATTCAACTCCACTTAAAGAAAAGCAATTTTTTTCTAATATTTGAAGTTCACTATCCAATTTTCGGCTGTATTTATTAAGTTTTTTCTGGTCTAGCAGTACTCCGTTCTGTTCGATTTCTGAAAGTATAGGCATTAGCTTCATCTCAACATTTTGATAAAGCTCATATAATTTTTTATCTTTTTTAATTTTTTTTATTAAGAAATTGAAAAGTCTGAGAGAGATATCTGCATCTTCACAAGCATATTCAGCAGCATCTTTAATTTTTACCTTAGAAAAGCAAATCTGTTTTGCCCCTTTACCGGCTAATTCCTCGTACTTAATAGTCTCATAGTCTAAATACATGGAAGCAAGTGAATCTAAATTATGTCTCATAATGCCTGAGTTATATACATACGATAAAACCATAGTGTCGTCCGACACACCCTGAAGATTAATCCCATAGTTTAAAAGTACATTTTTGTCATATTTTAAGTTATGACCAATTTTTTTAATTAATTTAGATTCAAATATTTTGTGTAATTTCTTTAAAACTTTATCACGATTAATTTGCTTTATTGAGTCGTCGTCATGCATGACAGGTATATAAAAAGCTTCTGCTACCGTATGAGAAATAGATATTCCTACTATTTCTGCTTTTATATAATCTAAGCTAGTAGTCTCTAAATCTAATGCTATGATCTTCTTATCATTAATTTCTTCAATGAGTTTATTTAATTTTTTTTCATCTGTAATAATAAAATATTTTTTTTTCGTTATTTTAGTATTTTCTTTATCTGGTTTTTCATTTGATCTATCAATATCTTTTAGGAGATTCTTAAATTCAAGTTTTTTATAAAGTTGGATTAACTCGCTTAATTGAATATCTTTTTTAATTAATTGATCAAGAGTATAACTATTTTTTACATCACATTTTATTTCAGCTAATTTTTTAGAAAGATTAATATTATTTTGAGAATTTTTTATTTTTTCTTTATTTTTTCCAGTAATTTTATCTGCGTTTTTTATGATATTTTCAGCAGATCCAAACTTTCTTATCAATGAAGATGCAGTTTTAGGACCTATACCATCAACTCCTGGAATGTTGTCTGATTTGTCGCCAACTAAGGCTAGAAAGTCTATGAATTCTTTTGGGTATACATTGAATTTTTCATATACACCATTATGATCAAGAGGTTTATATGTAACTGGGTTTATAATAGAAACTCTCTCATCAACAAGCTGAGAAAAATCTTTATCGCCTGAAAAAATTAATATTTCAATTTGGTCTTTGAACTTTTTAGTTAATGTTCCAATTACATCATCCGCTTCGTAACCTTCTATTATAATTGGTTTTAGTCCATTATAATCTAAAGCTTTGTAGAGCAATTGAATTTGACTTACAAGTTCATCTGGCATTGCCTCTCTGTTAGCTTTGTAATCAGGGTATATTTCATGTCTAAAATTTGGCCCTTTTGGATCAAAAATCATGGCTATATTTGATGGTTTGAAATCGTCAATAAGCTTATGAATGGCAGTAATAAACCCGTGAATCGCGCCTGTTTCTTGACCCTTTGAATTTTTTAGAGGTGGTAACGCATGATAAGCCCTATAAAAATAAGCACTCCCATCAATAAGAGCTAGTTTTTTTTCTTTATTAGCCATGTTTTAAATTGTTATAATCACTCAAAACAATAATACAAGTAATATGTCTGTTTATACACCACTAAATGAGAAACAAATAATCGAGATTTTATCAAATTACTCTATTGGTAAAAGCGGTGCAGTCGACGGGATTAAAGAGGGAATAACAAATTCTAATTATTTCTTAAAAACTAGTGTTTCAGAATACGTACTAACAATATTTGAAGACGATAATGTAAATTTAGATTTTTGCTTAAATTATATGGAGCATCTTGCAAGAAACTCTATTCCATGTCCGCAACCAATACAAACAAACAGCAATGATTCTTATATTTTGTATGATAAAAAAAAATTAGCAATTTTTAGTAAGCTTAAAGGGCAAACTGTTTCGAACGCTAAAATTACCAATGAAATGTGCTCGCAAGTAGGTAAGGTATTAGCACAAATGCATATGTACTCTGAGGACTTTAAAAAAAATTTCTCTGGGGTGAGAAATCGTGATTGGTTTTTAAATACTTATAATAAAGTTCAAGGTGAATTAAATAAAGAAAATGCCTCTTTACTGGATGAGGAGATAAAAAGATACCTTGACTATGATTGTAAGGAGTTACCAACTGGAATTATTCATTCTGATTTATTTAGAGATAATGTAATGTTCCAAGAAAATACTTTAACTGGTGTTTTAGATTTTTACTATGCTTGTAATGGATATTTTATTTATGACTTAGCAATTACTGTTAATGATTGGTGTACAAATAGTACTTTTAAAATTGATCATGATAAGCAAAATTCTTTAATAGGAGCATACGAGCAAGTTAGAAGGTTGAAAAACATTGAAAAAAAAGAATGGAATACAATGTTAAGATTTGCGTCACTTAGATTCTGGTTATCAAGACTAAATGATCAACTATTCCCAACTGATGGTGATCTAACAACTGTCTTAGACCCAGACCATTTCAAAAATATACTCAAAGATAGAAAAAATTACAGTGATAAATTGGAATGATATTTTTTGAAAAAATAACAAATAGCTTTGTAAATTTTTTTGGCAACATGAGTTCTTTCCTTTTGTTTCCAATGATATTAATAACTTTTTTTGTTGCTATTACAAGATATATTTTTGATTTCGGAAGTATAGCTTTGCAAGAACTTATTATTTATTTACATGCTTTTGTTTTTTTAGGTGGAATTATTTATATTACACATCACAATAAAAACGTAAGAATTGATATTTTCTATAATAAATTTAATAAAATCAAAAAAAATTTAGTAAACACATGTGGAACTTTATTCTTTCTTCTAATTACTTCCACAACAATCATTTTGACAAGTTTTGATTATGTTCTACAGTCAGTTATCCTTCAAGAATCTTCTCGAGAAGCTGGGGGCCTTCCTTTTGTATATATTTTAAAATCATTTATTTTAATAATGGCTTTTGGATTACTTCTTCATGGCTTACATTTTTTACTCAAAAATTATAAAAAATGATTATCTTACCTATTATTTTATTTTTATTAGTAATATTTTTTTTACTTTTTGGCTATTCTGTGGCTTTTACCCTATCTGGTGTTTCTATTATTTTTGCAATAATTTGCAGTTTTTTTGGACTTTTCGATTTATCTATCTTATATGCAATTCCAAATAGAATTTATGGAATTATGACTAATGAATCTCTGATTGCTGTCCCTCTCTTTATATTTATGGGAATTATGCTGGAGAAATCAAAAATAGCAGAAGATCTCCTTGAAACTATGTCTATTTTATTTTCCGCAGTAAAAGGTGGTCTTGGTATTTCAATAATTTTTGTCGGTGCTCTTTTGGCTGCTAGTACTGGTATTGTGGGAGCAACTGTTGTTACAATGGGAATTCTCTCACTTCCTACGATGTTGAAAAATAATTATGATGTCAAAGTTGCTACTGGAACTATTTTAGCATCCGGTACACTTGGTCAAATAATTCCTCCTTCAATTGTTTTAATTCTATTAGGTGATGTTATGTCATCAGCTTACCAAGAGGCGCAAAATAACATGGGCATATTTGCACAAGAAACTGTTTCTGTTGGTGATTTATTCGTAGGCGCAATCATACCTGGATTGATCCTAATAATGTTATATATGATTTATATTATTTTTTTAGCTCATTTTAAGCCCAAACTTGTCCCCACAAAAAAAATAGAAAAAAACCTCAATTGGTATAAAGTCCTTAGTCAATTCCTTGCGCCAATTTCATTAATATTAGGAGTATTAGGATCTATAATTTTCGGCATTGCTACTCCCACCGAAGCAGCAGGACTTGGGGCAGTTGGTGCAACAATACTTGCTTTAGTAAAAAATAAAATAAGTATTGAAACAGGTTTTAATGTTGCAAAAGAGACAATGACAATTACAAGTATGATTTTTATTTTACTTATTGGTGCAACAATTTTTTCTCTAGTTTTTAGAGGTCTTGATGGTGATGCGTTCATAAGAGATGCACTCCTATCATTACCTGGTGAAATATATTTTAAGATTTTTATAGTTATGCTTTTTATATTTTTGCTTGGATTTATTTTAGATTTTATAGAAATAACATATGTAATAGTTCCGGTAATAGCGCCAGCACTTTTAATGTTAGATATAAATCCAATATGGCTGGCAATTATCATAGCTATAAATTTACAAACTTCTTTTCTTACCCCTCCATTTGGTTTTGCGATTTTTTATCTAAGAGGTGTGATACCAAAAACAGTTATGACAAGAGATATTTATCTTGGAGTGATTCCATTCATTATGATACAACTAATTGCAATTAGCTTAGTAGTTATGTTTCCAGAATTAGCAACTTGGATGCCTGATAATTTTTTTTAATTTTTTAGCTTGTCCTGTTGAGTAGTAATACCACCTTCCCAACCACCTGCTTCTTCGGTATAAGCTGTTTCTCTAACTAATGTATAATTATCAAAAGCATTTAGACTGATGATAGCAAAAACTAAACCGCCAAATATATAGGTAAGTTTTTTATGGAGCTTTAAGTCGTCGCTTACTTTATAGTAGTGTAGTGCGGTTGCAACACCAAGCCCAATACAGATAACAAAAAATAATATAACCGTGGCGTATGCTCCAAATTCTAATATTCCCCCAAATACAACGTAAATCGCCCATAAGCCAAATGCATAGCCAGCGAAAAAGAGAATATTTTTTAACATCGCTGGAACTTTCCCAGTGAAGAAGTCTATCGCAACTATGATCCCTATAAGGGCATTAGCAAAAAGCCATAAAATTTGAGTAGCTTCTTTTTCTGCATTTCCAGTAAACATTATAAATCCTGGAGCCTTAAAAGCCCCTCCTACAGCAATTGCAAATAGTAGGCCTAAACTAAAAAGAATATATTTAATTAACTTCGATTTTTCTGAAAATGTAAGTGATCTTACAAGAAGATAGCCTGCTGTAAAACTATTTAAAACAAGCAGCGTATAAAAAATTAAAGGACTTACAATTAAACTTTGCATTACTGACTCCCCAGGAAACTAATATTTATATTTATAATATATGAATTCTATTACATTTTTAAAAACTTCTAAATATTTAAATACGATTTTATCGAAATTTTACTCCATTCTGAAGTCTTTTTCTGAAAATTCTTATAAGAATCAAATACTTGCATAGAGAATTTATCTTTTTTGGCTATTTCGGAAATAACCTCATTTGAAATATTATGAAGCATTGCAAGAACTTCATCAGGTAATGGCATTATGTTCACCTTGTGTTTATCTTTTAAAATTTTTAGTGCTTCGTTATTTCTTGCAATATACTCTGAAAGCATGTCTAAATTTGCAATTTTTGCAGCACCTGTAATTATATTCTTTAAATCCTCTGGAAGTGAATCAAATATTTCTTTATTCAAAAAACATTCAAGAGTTGTTCCTGGTTCATGCCAACCTGGGTAATAATAATACTTAGCTGCTTTATGTAGCCCAAACGCAAGATCGTTATAAGGATTAACCCACTCCGTGGCATCAATAGTTCCAGTTTTAAGCGCAGTAAATAGTTCACCACCGGGAAGATTCACAGGAGTACCACCAGCACGTTTAAGAACTTCTCCACCGAGACCTGGTATTCTCATTTTCAGTCCTTTTAAATCATCCAAAGAATTTATTTCTTTATTAAACCACCCAGCCATTTGAATTCCTGTATTACCTGCCGCCATTGGAACTAAATTAAATTTAGAATAAGCTTTTTGCCATAGTTCTTGCCCACCGCCATAATATAACCATGCATTCATTTCATTAGCAGTCAAGCCAAAGGGTACCGTAGAAAAAAATTGAAGAGACTCATTCTTACCTTTCCAGTAGTAAGCAGACCCATGACCCAACTCAGCTATACCTCGAGAAACAGCATCAAAAATCTCAAAAGCCGGAACTAACTCACCAGCACCATAAACAGTTATCTTTATTCTTCCACTAGAAAGTTTATTTATTAAATTCGCTAAATTTTCTGCCCCAGTTCCTAAGCCAGGAAAGTTTTTAGGCCAAGTAGTGACCATCTTCCACGAATATTCTGGCTTTTTTGCTGCGACAGATTTTTGGCTAGTTAAGCCAAGCGAAGCTAACAATGCAGACTTTAAGAAAAAATCACGTCTTTTCATTTTCTACCTTTTTATTTTAATTTTAAATTAGCTAGAGATAATAATAACCACTTTTTGCCGTAAGAATCAAATTCCACCTCGATTCGCGAATTTTGCGAATCCCCTTCAAAGTTTGTAACAATTCCTTCGCCAAATTTTTCATGAATTACTCTTTTGCCAATATCATAAAAATCTTTGTACTCACTATTCTCTACATAAAAAGAATTTTTATTCATTTTTACATACGATGCTGACGCCCCTTTTATTTGTTCAATAAGCTCTTCAGGGATCTCACTTATAAATCTTGAAGGTAATGCGTAATTATCATAACCATATTGTCTTCTTAACTCTGCAGAGCTTAAAAATAATAATTTTCGTGCTCGAGTAATACCAACATAACACAATCTTCTTTCTTCTGATAAATTGTCTTCATCAATTGATAACTTACTTGGAAAAAGACCCTCTTCCATGCCTACTAAAAAAACTACTGGAAATTCTAAGCCTTTTGCAGCGTGAATAGTCATGAGTTGTACACATTTTTCCCACTTATCCCCTTGGCCCTCACCAGACTCTAGTGAAACATGGCTAAGAAAAGCATCTAAAACTGGCTCATCATTGTAATAATTTTCCTCTTGAAAAGAACTCGCAGCTGAAACTAATTCATCTATATTTTCAATCTTAGATTGATTTTGCTCAGTTTTATTATTTTCATATGGTTTTTTAATTCCAGTTTTTTCAATAATTGTCGAAATTATTTCTGGTAATTTTTTATCTTGCATATCTTTTATGTGGCTTATAACAGCAAAAAAATTATCTAAGGAGTTATTTACTTTATTTGAAAAATTTTTATTTTTAAGAGCATCGTATGCAGATTGAAAAAGAGAAGTATTATTAATTTTCGCTGACTCTCTGATAATTGTTTTTGTTTTTTCACCAATTCCACGAGTAGGAGTATTGATTATTCTCTCAAAAGAATTATCGTCATTATGATTAAAAGCTAATCTTAAATACGCTAAAATATCTTTAATTTCAGCTCTTTCAAAAAATCTTAAACCACCGTATATTCTATATTTAATTTTGTTTGCAATTAGTTGCTCTTCAAGTATTCTTGACTGTGCATTGGATCTATAAAGAATGCTGATTTCATCATTTTGGTATTCATTTTCTACAAGCTCTTTTATTTTTTCTATGACAAACTCGGCTTCCTCATAATCGTTATAGGCTATAAAATATTTTATAGGTTCCCCAGATTTATCCGATGTCCATAAATTTTTTCCTAATCTGTCATCGTTATTTTTAATAAGATTATTTGCTGCGTTTAAAATATTACTAGTACTCCTGTAATTTTGTTCCAAACGAACAAGAGTTAAATCTTGAAATTCTTTTTGAAAGGTATTCATATTTGTTGAAACAGCTCCCCTCCAACCATATATGGATTGATCATCATCACCAACAGCAAAAACTGAATTTTGTTTTGAAGAAAAGAGTTTTATTAACTCATACTGTATCTTGTTAGTGTCTTGAAATTCATCTACAAGGATTTCTTTAAAATTATTTTTATAATATTTACTAATTTCATCGTTAGATTCTAGAATCTCTTTTGTTTTGAGGATTAATTCACCAAAATCAACAAGGCTACTTTTGTTACAGTATTCCTCGTACAACTGATAAATATGCTTATAACTCTTTTCAGAGAAATCTTTATCAACAATATCCCTAGACCTTATAGAACTATCTTTTTTCCTATTTATGTAATTGACATATTGTTTAGGTGATATAAAGTTTTCATCAATGCTGTTTAATTTTAATATTCTTTTTATAAGACGTATTTGATCCTCAGAATCAATAATTTGAAAATTTTTATCTAATTTTGCAGCTAAAAAATGCTGTCTAAGTATTCTGTAACATATACCATGAAATGTGCCTACCCATAAATTTTGAATATTCAAGTTTAAGGATTCTGACAGCCTACTTTTAATTTCATTTGCAGCTTTATTAGTAAATGTTACAGCAAGAATTGATAATGGAGAGTAGTTTTTTTGTGATATCAACCAAATAATTCTTTGTGTTAATACTCTGGTTTTTCCACTCCCAGCACCTGCAACTACCAGGCAATTTTGTGAAGCGTTCGTTACTGCTTTTTTTTGGGCTTCATTTAAAGCATCAAGTAATTTGCTTTCCATTCTTAGATTACATATAGGGCAATAAACAGAATTAAAATTATATTTATTAGTAAAAGTAAATTAATCTGTGCTTTTTTACTATTATTTTCTGAATTTAAAATGATATTTTTTTCTATCATTTTATTTTGATTTTCATAATCACCAATTTGCTTAATAAGCTTAGGTATATTAGACAAATCGTTATATATAACTGGGGCCTCTTTAACTAGTTTTTTAATAGTGGCTTTTAAACTCATATTATCTTTTGCCCATTTCTCAAAAAAAGGTTTAGCTGTGGCCCATAAATCTAGATCAGGATATAAGTCTCTTCCTAAGCCCTCTATATTTAAAAGGGTTTTTTGTAATAAAACTAACTGCGGTTGTACTTCCATATTAAATTGCCTAGCAACGCTGAATAATCTTAACAATAAATTCCCAAAAGAGATTTCTTTTAAAGGTTTTTCAAAAATTGGCTCACAAACACTTCTTATTGCAGCCTCAAACTCCTCTAATCGCGTACCTTCACCCACCCATTTGGAATCAATATGAAGTTGAGCAACTCTTTTATAATCTCTTTCAAAAAAAGCTAAAAAATTTAAGGCTAGATATCTTTGGTCTTCTTCAGATAGAGAGCCCATAATTCCAAAATCAACTGCACAGTAAGTTGGATCATCTGGATTTTCTGTAGAAACAAAAATATTTCCTGGGTGCATATCAGCATGAAAAAAATTATGTTGAAAAACCTGAGTAAAGAAAATTTTTACTCCCTTCTCAGATAGTTTCTGAATATTAATTTTATTTTTTATTAGTAGGTCTTTATGACTTATGTTTATACCAAAAATTCGTTCCATTACCATTACGTTTTCAGTGGTGTAATCCCAGTAGATCTCAGGTACATATAAGTAATTTAAGTTTTCAAAGTTTCTTTTAAGTAAACTTGCATTTGAAGCTTCGCGCAACAAATCAAGCTCTGCATGGATAACTTTTTCATATTCATCGACAATTTCTATAGGCTTAAATCTTTTTGAACCTTTCCAAGCTTTACTGACTATTTTTGCAATAAAATAAAGTAGCTTTAAATCTTTATCTATTTGTTTGTCTATGTCTGGGCGTAATACTTTAATAATTACATCTTTATTATTTAATCTTGCAGAATGCACTTGAGCTATAGAAGCAGAAGCTAATGGTGTTAAGTCAAAAGAATCGAATACATCATTTATTTTAATATTTAAAGATTCTTCAATAGTTTTTTTTGCTATCTCTCCCTCAAATGGAGGTACTCTATCCTGTAACTTAGATAACTCTTCGGATATATCTGGTGGCAATAGATCTTTTCTGGTAGATATAGTCTGACCAAACTTAATGAAAATAGGCCCTAATGACTCAAAAGTTTCTCTTAATCTTACAGCTCTGCTTTTTTTGGAGTTTCTAAACCAGATACTTGGAAAAAAAATTCTAAAGAAATGAAGAAGCCATAAGTTTGAGAAATTCTTTATCTCAATATCTAAGACATTTCTCATAAAAACGAGGTATATTTCTACAATTCTATTAATTTGACCAATAAACATATTTTTCCTAACTAAAACTTTTTATTTTCTTTTCCATAAAGTCTATTTTATTTCTTAATTTAACTATAGAGTTTGAAAATTCATCAAACACTTCTTTTTGAACCAACAAATCTTGATCTTCTCTGATATATTCTTCTATA
>MDTC01117540.1_pt1 | contig 18871 bp, 2 predicted proteins | sample 811181 | NCBI WGS metagenome assembly MDTC01 (sample SAMN05326644, study PRJNA326480) | marine metagenome | isolation source: seawater | place: Pacific Ocean: North | collected 2011
CGTCGCGGATCGCGACAACAACAGGATCCGAGTTATTAGCACTGACGGCTCAGTGAGCACGCTCGCAGGAACCGGCGATGCCGCGTTTACAGATGGAGACCCGAGCGCTGCTCGTTTTAATGCTCCCACAGGAATTGCCATTGACACCGCTGGCATCCTTTACGTTGCAGACTCTGGCAACAACCGTATCCGCACTGTAGCAGAAGACGGCACAACTGCCACTCTGGCTGGAGGATTGTCCGGGGACAATACGACTGACGGACCCGCCCTCGAGGCTATCCTGATTACGCCCTATGCGGTCGCTGTCGGCACAAACGAAACGGTCTATTTCACCGAAATGGCCCGGAATCATATCCGACAGGTCAGCAGTGACCAAGTCTTGACGCTGGCGGGATCTGAGTTGGCCGCGGACTACCAGGACGGTAACGGGACAGCTGCACGCTTCAGCCTGCCCGGCAGAGTGCATCTTAATACCGACGGAAGCGTCCTCGTGGCGGACGATGGCAACAACCGTATCCGGCTCGTCTCCACCTCGGGCACAGTCACCACCCTCGCGGGTTCTGGCATCGCCGCAACAACAGATGGTGTGGGAGATACCATCGGTATGCTGGACGACAATGGCGAGTCGATTGTGACCGCAGCAGACATGCTCACTCCTCACTCAATCACGCTGGCCACCGACGGGACGATCCTCGTGGGCCAGACTTCTGACGGAGCTATTCGCCAAATAGCCTCAAACACAATCATCCTCGAAGCCACCTCCGCAGACGGAGCTACCGAACTAACCGGCGATGCATCCATCGCAGTAACGGCGCTCGCAGAGGAGCTAACGCCTCAGGCCCAGTATTATACCCGTGCTTATGCGACCAACAGCGGAGGAACGGTAGCCGGGGACGTTGAGGAATTCATGGGCCGACTCCTCACCCGCTTCGAGACCTGGCAGGTCGAGAACTTTGGGGACGATGCCGGGACAGAGAAGGCCAGCGCGAATGCAGACCCTGACGAGGATAAGGTTGTCAATCTGATGGAATACGCGCTGCTTTCGGACCCCCTGTTGAAGACCTCTGAAACTGATCTTACCGATGTGGACACACGAGCTGGACGTTTGTATCTCGAGTATACCCGTGAGATCGATAGCGTCTACGTGCCGGGCCAGAACAACCCAAATGACGGCGACCTCATCTTTACAATCGAAACATCGGTCGACCTAGAGTCGTGGGCCCCGGTGGCGGATACGGCCCTCACAATCCAGACGGTAACCCTTGGCACGGTTGTATCTGGAACTTTTGATTCCAATACTGCCAACAGTCTGACCGATACCGACGTCAACTTCGCCAATGTTCTCACCCCAGGTAAGCGCTACCTGATCGAAATCATCGATTCGGGCACAGTGATTGAAGTGGACGCGTGGAGCGGAAGCGATCTTACGGGTCTCTCAGGGGTCTTAGCTGCAGACGCATCGGATTATACCATCCGTGCCGCAAAGACTCAGGAGCGTGTCTACGCTTCAGTGCCTCTGAACACCGCAACGGGTCCTGATGTGATTACTCAGGATCCTCCACGTTGTCTTCGGTTGAAAGTTGAACTCGTCACCCTCCCCTAAATTTTATCGACACCAGACTCATCATGAAATTCGTCTATTCTAACACGACAGGCCGGTTACTAGTCGCCCTGATTATTCTTCTGCCAAAGTCGCTGGCTGCGCAATCGGCCACCCAAACAATCACGGTCGTCCCGGGTTGGAACGCTGTCTGGCTGGAGGTCTCACCCATGAACCAAGTTGGTGAAAACGAAGGCCTGCCACAGAGCCCCGATGATGTGTTCGGGAGCTCTCCTGAGATCACAAAAATACTCAGCCCAAAACTTCTCGCCAGCACTGCCGACTTTTTTTCTAACAGCCCGAACGACGTCGACACGTTTTTCAACGAGGCGGAATGGGAACAGTGGCACCAAACGCCTCAGACAGGAGACAACCTCACTCAGATAACTGGGAATCGACCTTACCTTATCGAGGCTGACCGCGTCGGCACCATCCGCATTACAGGAGCAGTGCGCTTTTATCGCCCACAGTGGGCTCCTGATCGCTTCAACCTGATCGGATTTGGTCTCGATGGGACCATGGCTCCAACTTTTGACGAATTTTTCGCGTCATCGGGAAGCACTCATCCGACCGACCAGATTTATCGCCTGATACCCCGCACCGGGAACTGGGTGAAGGTCACAAATCCAGGCGTAGAAACAATGACGTCTAACGAATGCTACTGGGTCTACTCTTCAGGGGTCTCAAGCTATATGGGGCCGGTGGCTATTGACTTTGACGGAGCGGAGACGGGGACCTTGAACTTCGGAGGGCCTGAGGACATCCGCACCATCGGAGAAGGAGCAAGCAGCTTGAGCTTGGACCTCGAAGAAATTATTTTCACGAATCTCCAGACTACCGATACCGCTCAACCTGCACTGGATCTTATCAATCCGGACCCCGAATCAGGGGACTTGACCTTGCGATGGGCTACGCCAAGGCCGGCTTCTCTCGGGTTCGACCCGGGCTCTCTAATTGATACGACTCCCGGACCCACCGCAAGTCCAAGCAGTCTCTCGGAAACAGTAGATGCTCGTAGTTCCGCGACGTTGAGTATCGGAGCGTCACGGGACTGGACGACTGGTCTGGTTTCGCGCACGAACGTTTACCGTCTCCACAGCGGAGCCGGGAGCCTGTTCTGGTTGCCAGTGAAGGCTTCTCTTAACTCGGTCCAGCTGGCCTCAGATACCCTCCGGGAGAATTCAGCGACCGTTGCTGGACTATGGATCGGCGAAATCGCTGTGACACAGGTGGCAAGCATCGTTGAAGACGGCTCTCCACTGCGCAAGGCCAGCGCTCCTGCCCCGATTCAAATCCTTCTTCATTCAGACGAAAATGGCGCAGTCAATTTGTTATCACAGGTGACTCTCATGCAAACGAGAACGGCGGACCCCACCATTCCCAGCGACCCGGTGCTGGTCATCGATCCTGACCAAATTCCCTTCTTTGAAGGAATCAAGGAAAGAAACGGCAAACGAGCGGGCCTCAGGTTTGAATCCGTGGCATTTGATTTGCCCAGAGACCTCAGCATCGCTTCCCAGTCCGACAGTGATACTACGGATACTGAAGACGATCTTATAGATAAGATTGCCGCTGAACTCGATGTAGCACGCAGTGCTGTTAACGTAGCGGAGGTGGACTCCTACCTGATCTCGAGCAGCATCCGTCCTCCAAATCTTCTGGAAGTCTACCATCACAAGTTGCTGTGCGATGGCGCCATCGGCGAAGGAAAAACGCTTCAAACAATTGCCAAAAGCCTCCATCTGGATGGTTTTCATCGCTCGAATCCATTCCGTCATGCGTATCATCAGCGGCACGGGAAAGGCCCAAAAATTAGCAGGGAGTTCTCCATCGTCTTTGATTCCGAACAGAGCGTCCCCGGACAATTGACGGGAACCTACGAAGAACAGGTCACCGGATTAATCAAGAGCAGCATTACCATGCAGGGGACCATCTTGCTCCAACAGGTCAGCTCCGTCTCAACTCTTGGAGCAGATTAACGCGCTACATCTTTTGGAAATTTTATTTATCACAAAACTTTCATCTCTCATGAGAAACCTCACAATCACCTCGCCGCTTATCAGCATCCTGCGCACGGGACTTTTGCTGCTACTCGTAACCTCAAGCTCCTTCGGGCAAATCCTCGTCGATGACGACCAAACGAATTCATTAGTCAGCGGTGGCACGGCTGTCGACATGGGATTAGTTACCGTTAACGGCGGCATCTCTGCTACCAAAGTTTTCACTATTCGTGGGGATAATCAGGCAATCACCTTGGGGTCTATCTCGCTCGACGCCTCGGATCATTATTCCATAACCACGGACCCCTCATCACAGACTATTGACTCAGGAAATACTGCAGAGCTAAGGGTCAGGTTTAACCCTGCGAGCCACGGGACCCATCAGGCGACTCTTACAATACCTGTAACCTCTCCTCGCAACACAGGATCGTTCATCATCAATCTCACTGGAATGGGAGAGGCTCCCGAAATCAACGTTTCCGTTGACGCCTCCGGAGTCACGACCCCCTCCGCGGGAGGTAATCTGACCAACTCCGGGAGCGTCACATTTGATTCCACTGCGGCTAGTGCCACCACACAGGCAACCTTCACTATTAGCAACACAGGCAACAGGTCACTCACATGGACAGCAGCGAATATTGTGGGCGACACAGAATTTTCTATCGCTAATGGCCCAACAACGCCGACCACCATTGCTGCCAATGCCAGCTCATCGCTTGTTATCAACTTCCAACCTACTGCGGCCGGGGCATATAACGCCACGCTTACCCTTGCGACCGACGACCCGATAACCGGTAGTTTTACCGTCAGTCTCACCGGGAACGGACTGGCGAATCAGGAAATCAGGGTGCTTTTAGGCGCCACAAGGATTTTCGACGGAGCCGGTTCCGCAGCAGCTGACTTCACCAGTGTGAATCTTGCAGGGGACTCGACCACGACGACCAGCCAACACACTTTTACCATTCAAAACGCGGGAGAGGTAAATCTGACAGTTACCAGCATCGACTCCAGCAATACTGCATTCCAAGTTGATCCTAATTCTATTACCTTGCCGGCCACTATCCCCGGAAGTGGCAATACATCGTTCACTGTCACTTTTGGTCCAAACGCTCGAGGCAGCTTTGCGGGAACAATAGACATAGGCTCAGACTCTCCTGAGAACGGGAACTTTGTGTTTAATGTAACAGGCAACGCAGTAGCACCTGTCGCAATCGTTTCGCCCGGAAACAATATCGATTTTGACGACACCGTTATTGGGGGCTCGAGCACTAAGAGTGTCACGATCACCAATAACGGCGATTCCGATCTTACCTTGGAGGTAGATCCCGCAGATCCCCTACCCGCACAATTCGCACTAGACACCACATTGGGAACCCTTGCCCCAAACGCGTCTCAAACCATCACCGTTGTATTCAACCCCACCGGGACTGCGGGCACGAAATCAGGCACTTTCGGGATATCGACTAACGACCCTAACAATTCAAGTCTGACATTCAATCTCGCTGGGACTGCATTGAGCCAACAAACAATCGCCCTGTCAGACTTTGATCAGGCCGGTGCTGAACAGGCATTGACAGAAAATACGACGGACGCTGCAGTCGGTGAGGTCCTGTATGTGGAGAAAGACTTTGGGAGCATCGACATTGGCAGTAATGACCCTGCCCAAGCGGCTCCGACAGTCTCCGAGAATGTCAGGATCCGGAATAACGGGCAAGTCACTCTGGACCTTACGGCAATCCAGATCGTCATCGATCCAGCCGTCACAAGCTTTGAAGATGATTTCGCCGTCACTTTGGCTGACGGCACTTCTGTGGCGGGTGTTAGCACCAGCAATCCGATGCCAATAGATCCGAGCTCCTCAATTGATCTCACGGTCACCTTGAGTCCTCAGGCCATTGGCGACCGGCCGGCGACCCTTGAGGTTCTCAGCAATGCTACGAATGGCGCAACTGTCAGCCTCCCCCTCAGGGGACTTGCGACCTCTCCCTATCTCCTCGTGAAAGATGATGACGGGAAAAACGTTTCCGCTCAGGAACCTGCCACCTTTCCTTACACTCCGCCGATAGCGGGAGCCGAAAGCGGCCTCGAACTGTTCCTCAAAAATGTGGGGGATGCTCCGCTCCTCAATTACGCGATATCCCTCGTCAACCCATCGGACCACTTCTCCGTCACCGGGGTAATTCCGGAAGGCGGCACTGTTCCTTCCACCCTTCCATCAGGCACCCTGCCTATCAGCGATAGCGCCACGGAAAACGCGAACATACAAAATTTCAGGGTCGAGTTTCATCCTCAGATACTTGCCCGGGGTCTCTCTGCCCTCATCCAAGTTACTAGTGATAACCACCCGACCTTTACGTTCCAAGTCACTGGCGACAGTCAACCGACGCCTCCCGGTGCTCCAGACGCTTTTGGCTACTACTATGATCCCAACGGAGCGTTAAACAGTATGCTGTCATCAGGGGATGCAGATGTGAAGCGGGTGGACCTTAGCACCCAAACCACTGATAGCGAGTCGATAAGTATCGGATTCCCCTTCTTCTTTTACGCCTCGAGTTACAACCGCTGTGGAGTCTCTCCCTATGGAGTCATCACATTCGACGATGGGGCCATCGTAGGACGCATTCCAGCTCTGATCCCAACGGCAGAGTCCACCCCTCCCAATAATTTTATCGCACCATTCTGGGGGACCTTTTCCAGTATTGGTCATATTCTTTACACTACTCGCGGCCAACCAGGGGGTCGGTCTCTCGTCATTCAATTTACCGACTTCCAATCCGAGGGAATCAGCGGAAATTTCACATTCCAGGTGATCCTAAACGAGGGAACAAATGATATTGAGTTCCATTACTTCGATAACGGAAACCAACTGCAGACGTCTGCCGAACCCGTTTCAATTGGGATTCAAGATCCATTTGGAGTGGGAACGAGTTACTTTTATGGCCAACAAGATGGAACCGCATTGACCAATCCAACCGCTGAGGATGACACTCCCTTCATTTCGTTTCCCTCCGTCATCCGCTTTGTAAGACCGATCAGATCGAAGGTGGTTAGCGCCTTCGTGGGAGTCCCCAATAACTTTACCCGAATCACCTGCCCGAGCACCGATGGGCTCGAGGTAGGGATGTACATCTCTGGAGATCCGGCCTTCAGTCAAAATCTGGATGACGACGGCAGGATTATCTTCCCTACGATTACGGAGATCATCGATGCGCAGACGTTTGTGATAAGCCGGGCCCCCGACGTTTCCAATGGAACCTACGTCCCCAACCAAGCCGGTCAGATTACCTTTACTTCCCTGGAAGCATCTACAAGGGATCCGGCGTCTGGCGACACTGCTGCCGAGGAAATACTGATTAATGACGAATATAGTGAGAACTTTGACGGTGCCTTTCCCGCCAAGGACGAAGTGCTGGCAGGCCGGACGCCTAGCGTACAAAACGGTCAACTGTATCTCACCTTTGACAGAATATTGAGCTCGGGTCTGTTCACCAACACCGGCGGAAGGACAAGTTTGTCCATCCCTCCGTTATATGGCTCCAGCGAGGGTTTCACGGCTGAATTTGATTTGATTCTGAAGGCCGCCAACAACCAGCAACCTGCAGACGGCTTCTCATTCAACTACGGCGATGCGCCCCTCGGAACGACAGGTTGGGAAGAAGGAATGCAGGGGGTTCCTTCCGTCAGCGAAAATCTCTCATTTGAAATCGACACCTGGCACAACGACACCGGAGACCGAAGCGTAGCTATCTCATCGGTAAACAACGGCGTAGCGACTGGGGATTGGGCTTCGGTGCGGGGCAACGTTATCGATCCGGTAAGATACGGGAACGAAAGCCGTGGCGGGCGGATGACAATCAGCTGGGCCCCCGACGGAAGTGGTGGCGGCACGGCCAATTTTACATCAGAGCAGCTTGATGGCTACGGTGTGCTGCGAAATGCCCCGAATTTTCAAAATATTTCGACACCTAACTTTGAGGGCAACGACAACTACACATTTAATCTTTCCGGTCGAATTGGGGGCGCGAATCAGGACCTGATCATCGATAACCTGGTCATCACGACCGTAGGGCGTACAGTCACCCAAGATACGAGTAGGACCGTCAACATCTTCAACTGCACAGTTGATTCTCCTGACAGTCCCGACAATCCGATGCTTTCCAGCATGGGAGTAAACACGATCGACCTCGGTTTCAGTCCTCTTCCAGGGGGCACCTATACCTCAGCCTACGGAGCAGAAAAAGGATTCACGGCACCGGAATTCATTTATCTGAATGCCCTGTATGAGCCACTTCCTACCCCAGGAACTGTTCCCTCGGCAGTGCCCACCTCCTCTCCTTTTCCTGCAGACTTAGCTGTCTACCGCCTCGTGAATGATGGCTACTCGGTTGCTGGAAATGTCGTCCAAGGAGCCAACACGTATTTTTCTGCCGCCCTTACTCAGGACGTCACCGTGGTTTGGCGTTGGCGACTGGAATACGCCCTCTTCGTCGAGGCTGAAAGTGTAAGGCAACGGATTTCCGGGTTGGATAGTGACGGCAACCCCATCATTTCTCCGCTGGCAGCCGGGGTCGGGAATCCAATACCATCAGTTAACAGGCACTGGGTGCCAAGAAATGCGGAACTCACCGCCAGCATCGACCGGATTTCCGGAGATGACTTCCTCAATTCAGACACTTCAGGGATCAGGTATGTGACCGTCGGCTATGACGTGACAACCAGACCGGCCATCGGACAAGCTCGGACGACCATAGAGGACAATACCATTGGAACGACAGGCAATCGTGTTTCTGCGTCTCCGGACAATCCGTTGATCGACTGGGCGATTTTAAAATGGCGACTGATGCCACAGGTCCGCTATCGTTTTGGGGCACAGGCTGAGGATGGAACTACTGCAGGCGCAGCCTACGATAACCAAGTGTTCTTAGAGGCATTCGACCGTGACGACCAGTCACAGTCTCTGCTGGCATTCAACACAGGATCTCTCACAGAAGCATGGATTAACATGTATGACTCCGTCGACGTGGGAGCTTTTTACCGGACCAGCGATCGATGCGCCACGCTCACTGATTTTGCAGGCGCTCAGACAGGTGACCTAAGCAGTCTCAGCACGAGCGTATCTGATTTGGCAGACGTCTCGAAACCAGAAAGCATCCTGGCCACCGCAGCTCAGCGGATCGCGAGAGTTCACACCGTAGCTCAGGCTGTGAGACCAACCGAGGTAACGTTCCTCTACAAGGAGACGATCTTCCGGGCCGAAGTCCCAATCGGGGAGTCTTTCGACCCTACGGCCCCCAACAATCAATTGGTCCCCCACCTCTGTGCCGATGCAACCCTGCGAACCGGCACCAGTGGACCGGAAGATCTCATTACTCCTATCGGACCCGCTCCTCCCGGAAAGATTCAAGGCACGTCGTTACGCTGGGATCAGGTTGGACAACGTCTTCTGCCGGTCCAGCCGGGCATTTATCAAGTTTCATGGCCAGACCAAGACGATCCGACCAAAAGCTACAAAATTGAAATCATAACAGGCTACCCTGGCGACACGGTTGACTACCCGGTCACCCGACCCAGGGAGCAACTTCGCGAAGCGGATGGGGGATCTCAAAGGCAAATCGCCACGACGGCCACGACCCTCCCGGTTTATGACAGCAGTCGCACGCAGGTCTCCGGTCAATATTACGTTACTAGCATCATATTGGCGAATGTGTCTCCGAGTTTTCCTGGTAGCATCAGTTATACCACCTCTCCGCAAGACGCTCACTACAGACACCTTTTTGACACAAACGCCGCCCGTCGTGCCCCTTCGCGACTAGATCTGCTTACTACTGACCAATGGAATTATATCGAACTGCCATATACGGATCAAGCTGCCGATCCGCTGATCAATCCGGCCGATGAAGGAACGTCTTTTGAGCCTCAAGGTGAAGGGCGCTGTGTTCTGCTTTATAGCGTTCGCCCAAACCCCGACGAGGCTGCTACCGGGGATCTAACAAAAGAGGAACTGGTCGCACGGGTTGTAAGGTCTGAGTCTAAACAGTCCATTCCAGTCGATAACAGCAAACTCGTCCTTGGAAGGCGAGGGCTTGAGCTCAATGACGCAAGCAATCTGAGAATCGAGGGATCAAACTCGAGTGACATCCAGTTAGGAGATAGTTTCGTTGTAGATTTCTGGCTGAACGGTTCCGGTATGCGCCCGGACGACGGGGATGTTACGATCTTCGGGGTCTCTGACGATACCCTCAAGGTCACTCTCAGCAACAATCTCTCGCAGATCTCGACTACGGTCAGCTCCAAGCCTCAAACAGTTCTCATCCCCTTTGGCTTCACGGAAGCGAGTGACATTGTTGTCACTAATATCAGCACTGGAGAACTCCTTCAGGAAGGGGCTGGAGCAGACTACCTCATAACAAACGGCTCACCTGTGGGATCTCCAAATGGCTACGTTACGATTCTGGCCACTGCGCTGAACACCTCTGTCGGTGATCAGATACGTGTCCAACTTGCTGATGCACCGGCGCCTGGGGGGCGCATCACGGCCACTTATCACGACGTTAAGGTAACCCATCCTTTCTCTACCACCGGAACGGACTGGCATCACTACGTAATTCACGTGTTCCCGAGCGCCTTCTTCGGGACGAATCTGACTGTCGTCAACTTCTACAAGGATGGAATTCGGGAGGAAATCGCAGTAGTTACGGATCCTTCTAAAAGCACTGCGGTAATTGATGTTGATACTGCTGCCTCCAGCAGCGCCTTGCGCTTTGGCATCGGAGCCGACCCTCGAAGCGAACTGGCCCTTGATCAGTTCCGGGTTTTTAGCACAACCTCACTGGAAAAATCCGTTGAAGGGACTTCCAGCACCGACCCATGGCTGACACCTGAGGAAATCTTCGCCTTGCGAACCGAACAGGATTCCACGGTCCGGACGAGAAGCGCCGTCGTTGACTTCGATTTCGAAGCCCAGCCGACAACCGGCTCTTTCCCGAACACCGGGACCGGCGCAAACCTCGCGATTGGCCCCATTCCTCCAGACATTAGTGCCGACCCACAGTGGATAGGATACCATGCACGCAATGACATCCAGGAGGTTGCTACTCGCCTTACCAGCACACTGGATAATGCCGGATTCTCAGGAGGAGGATACATCCTCAATGAAGTATCTAACTACAATGCCGAAATTTATGATCGATCCGCTCAAGTCGGATCGTGGGGTCCGCTCTATCCAGTAAATGACAACCACCTCTTCAAAGATAATCCGTTAAAGACCCTTGAGGTGGCCTACTACGAGAATCCGTATCGAACAGATCAAGTGAGTCACCCTAACGTAGCGTGGCCTTATGAAGCGGTCTACTATGCGGAGGTCCAGTATCCCATCTACGGATCTAACAAGGACGGGGCGATTTATATTGCGAGTCGTCTAGGCTCCGAGGGCGTCAACACAGAGGGTCAGCCGCAGGAAGTATTCAGCTTGGATCGTTATGCAAATTTCAAGATCTATCATCAGGAATTACCTGCAGCTCCAGGCTACAACCCCAACGAAGAACATGCCATCGCGGCATCTTCCAACCGCGCAGCCCTTCTGATCAATGGAACGGATGAGGATATTCCAAATAACCCCCCACTGGCTGCTTTCGCCCTGCAAAATGGTATTAACATAGTCTCTAAAACATCCAGCTACACGTCTGACCCCTGGGTTCTGGTTCAGTATGACGACCTGTCAACCGGGGAGCCCGGCATGGCCGCCTACGAGGTTCATCAAACACGAAGCGGAACCATCCCCTTCCCTCGCCCATCGGACGAGAGTGTTTCGCTCGTGACAGGCCTGCAATATGGCAGCGCGGAAAATCCCGAAGATCGGTTTCTACTTCTTGACCCAGAGGAGACCTTCGATTTCTCCTACAACTTCAATTATGAAGCGATGGCGGGAGACTTACTCATTCCGCCTTATCCCCTGAATCGGGTCATCGGGACAGCCACGATGATGGATGCTCGTGGTGGCAATGTCGGAGACCAAAGAAGTTTTTGGCGAGATGTAAACAGGAACGCGTGGATCGTATCGGGAGGCGGCCAGTTCTGGCACCAGTGGTTCTACCCTTTCCGCTCAGACTTTTATCTACCCGGCGCAGCTGTCGGAGCACCTGTCGCCTGGGTCCCGTCGGACGCAACAACCCCATCCAGCTACCTCGGGGATAATGCGGTAGGGTCTCCGGTCGACGACAGCCCAAAACCGCAGCAGGTCACTTATACCACAAACTGGAGATCCGATTACCCCAAACTGAAGCGAGGAGAAACTCTCACATACCAAGGGGGCGAATACTTCAACGAGACGCCAGGAGCGCAGGGATTACCGGCTCTTGTTGCCATGGCAGCTGCGGAAATCGTTTACGATTCTTCAACCCCAAAGATGGTAATCGATGACACCACTGTAGATAGCTACAGCGCGCGGATCATCCGACCACTCGACCGCCGCGAAGCTCCCTTTTCCATCGCCGAGATGACCAATGCCGGATTTACACCCGCCTCGGAGTCCGTCTTGATTGTCGCTGAACGGTGGTATTTCACAGATCTTCCCGGGTCGCTGCAGCGTCGTTTCTACTATGACTCTCTCGCAGAGAAGTTAGTCTTTCGTGGCTACCTGAATGACAAGGATAGCGGGGATCCCGACCTCACCGCCGGGCCAGATCCGCTTAATATTCTTGAGCCCAACGTGATGACGACAACTGAGAAGTCGAAGGTTCTCTCGGTTGCCTCAACTTCTACCAGCGCGTGGGTTAGCGCTGTTGACACGATCTACAATAAATCTCTCGCGCCAGATCCTGTCCGCAGATTCAACACGGCCGGGTCCATAATTGAGCATCCTAGCAAAGATGGAAAATACCTTGCGGGTGTTAAGGAAATACCTGCCGTGACCCTTAACAATAGTGGACTCTCCGCGGCGGATCAGGCGAGAATCACATCGCTCACAAACCTTTTCAACGAGCTCAACAGAAATATTTGGACACCTTTCTGGCTCTTGCCCATGCAGTCCCTCCTAAGAGAGGGGCAACAGGCCACCTACAACGGACTACAGCTCGATGGGCTGACGTGGCAGAATGGACAATGGTCGTATGAACCCGAGGAAGTCCCAGCGCACGAGGCGGGGCAATTCGTCCATCTCGATAGCTTTGGAACTGGCTCGGCCCTCGTCTCAAATCCGAACCTGCTGATGAGCTCCACCAGCGGATCCAAGTATATTACCATCGCGGAAAATAACCGTTCGGAGCTCGACGGAGCGCCCGTTTCCCTGCATATCGTCGAGATTATCCCCGATCGATATCGTGGTGCTTTGAAGGTAATCGAGGGCGCAGATGCCTTCAGCGAAAAAATAACTATTCAGCACAATGGCGAATTCGGAGCTAATACCGGCGATTTATATTACGAATGGTGGATCAGGGATGCTGCGGCACTCGATCTGATCGCGGAGGAAATTCTGGACGACGGCACGCTCAAAGAGGCGGACCTGGAGGGCAACTCGCTCTGGCAAAAGTATCTCCCTCAAACAGTTGTTGAAGACTCCTCGAAGACGGAAGAAGAAAAGCATCTTGGTCTCCATAGCATTGTTTTTGAAGGTCGCCCGGATGTCACTCTCGCGGACAAGCTAATCCTCATGCGCTACCGCCATCGGACCGAACAGAACTGGAAACTCGTTCCCCTCGATTATACCGACGCCGCGACAGAGTGGGCTCCAGCTCCCTCTAATTTCGCCGGAGTGGAAGCTCCGTTCCAGTGGGCGGGGGCCGCTAATTCACCGCAGCTGCAAGCCGATGGCAGCAAACGCTACATCCCCCAGCTGGTTATGGGGTGGGTGAAACGGGTGCTTGATCGTATCAATCCTTATGAGGCTCGCTACACGGACTTTTTCGGGAACGAAAGTCCTGCTGTCTACAGCAGCCAAATTCAGATCGCAGGCGCTCCATTCGCTGGCAAGGTCGCTTTGAATCCTGACAAGAATGTCATCGAGAATACCGGGCTGATCGAGCTCTATGAGACCGTCTTGCAAAGGGCTAGGGAACTCTCCATCGACAACTCTTCAAACCCGGTAAGCACGGACGGCATCAACCAGGCGCTATTACTTGCCGCTACCCGATTAGCTGTTCTTTATGAATTACTTGCCCGAGAGGCCTACAGCGATGCACAGGACGGAACCATTACGATATCGGGAGAAGATTGGGACCTGCAAGAAGTCGCGCCATACACCCACGCATTCCAAAATATAGAGGCCAGCCTTCAGCACGAAGAACTTGCTCTTCTTAGAGGAACGGACTTCCGCAAGAGCTACCCGGTCTACAACAGAATGTTCTGGAACTACGCCAAGGGCCTCGGTGAAGCGGCTTACAACGTCAATTATAATGTAAAGGATACCAACATGGACGGGTTCATCAACGAAGATGATGCCCGCACACTCTACCCTCAGGGGCATGGCGATTCTTGGGGTCACTTTCTTTCTGCCATGGGAATGCACTATGAGCTGTTGCAGCAGCGAGTTTTTCAATGGAACTCAAGGTCCGAACTCTACTCGCTTATGGAAAATGTCCTCGAGGTAGACTATCTCGACGAGAAAACGTTTGCCAAAGTTGCTGCAGCGAAAGCAGTAACCGGGAGAGACATTGTCCGTAATACGTACCGACTCCATTACACTCAGGACCCTGATGGCCAATGGCAGGGATATACCGATGATAACTACCCCGCACGGGCATGGGGTGTATCGGAGTGGGGAAATCGAACAGGTCACGCGGCTTATTTTGATTGGGCGGTTGCCAATGCTATCCTGCCTGATCAGGCTGAAGATGCGTCGGAACTGGATATCACGGAGAATCTCGACCTGATCGAGCGATCCGTCGCGAGAGATGACATTGGCCTCATCGCAACAGGGCTATATGAAATCCAACTCGCCATGGATGAAGCGAACAGCGGGGTCAATCCCCTCGGATTTGACTCGGACACACTCGCCTTAGACCTAAATGTAGAGTTTTACGAAAATGCCTCGGGAGGAGATCGACGCGGTCACTTCGAGCAGATTTATTCCCGTGCTGTCACGGCCTCCAGTAATGCTCTGGCTACCCTGTCCGTGGCAACCGGCGCGTCCCAGAAGCTAAGAAACCGAGGTGACACGACGGATGATCTCATCAAAGCTGCCTTTGAGCAAGACGTCGACTTCCGGAACGAACTCATCGAGATTTTTGGGAGGCCCTATGACGGTCAGATCGGTGTCGGCAAGGCTTTTCCCGAGGGCTACCTCGGGCCTGACACCCTGCTCTACGCTTATCTAGACAGAACCTCAGTCGAACAGATCATCCCCGCCGATCCAGATGCGGACTTAGATAACCCCGGCCGGGGCAATAGAAGCACGTCGCAGGCGGACGTCACCTTCCTTGACATTAAAAAACAGATAACTGGCGTCGCCAACAGCAAGGCTGTTAGAGACCGGTTCGCCTTCGGAGGCAACGACAACAATCGTCGAGAGGCGATTCTTGCCTACGTCGCTGGTAAAAGCTACGACGACCCCGAGCTCTCGGACGACAACGGAGTCAGCCTCTCCCTCCCGATACAGCGGTCGTCGGCTTACGCCTACCAAGCGGCTTCTTCTTGGGGGGAACGTCTAAGCTATGGACTCCTACAAAACACCCTTCAAGAGATGCTTGCGGAGGAAATTGCCCTTCAGGAAACTCTGGGGGAATACGCCGGTCTGCTTGGAGACCTCGATGCGATCGTGCAGCAGTTCCAGAACCACGTGAATAGAATGCAAGATACAAGCGGGATGACGGATACGCTTGTTTTTTACCGAAGATACTACAACACGATCTTGGGCGGATTAGACCTCGCTGCGGCAATAAAAGGGGGAATCGGGGAAAGCACAAAAGCAACCATTGAGGGGGTTGCGGAGTTACCACCAAGTTCGATCGGATTTTCAAATGATATCGGCTCTGGTATCCGGGGCTCCATCAAGGTCACCAAGGCGATCACCGAGACGACCTTCAACTTCATTGAAGTTGGAATAACAGCGCTCAAACTTGTGGCAGAGCGGGTTAAAGAGGAATTAATGGCTGGTAAGGAACGCGATATAGGTCGCGTAGAAAGTCAGGCGGACCTTGAGGGTTTTCTTTACGAATTCGAGAACCTCTCGGGCGGCGAGGGACCGCTGAGGGCGAAGCTCGGGGGCCACCTGCAACGCCTGGAGATTCTCCGACAGGAATACAAGACGCACCTCAATCGAGGGTTCAGCCTCCTGCGGAAGCGGGAAGCCTTCAATAAAATCCTCGCGGCAAGCGTCCAGACAAATCGATATGAAGATATGGTTCTTCGCCTCACTCGTAATGAGGTGTCAGGAAAGTACCAGACAGCCTTTAACCATGCCGCCCGCTATACGTGGCTGGCAACTCGAGCTTATGACTATGAAACCAGCCTCGGCAGTGGTCACCCTGCTGCTTCCGGAACTCTCCTGGATAGAATCGTCGAAGAACGTCAACTGGGCCTGTGGGTCGATGGAGAACCGCAGGCGGGTCAGGGGGGGCTTGCGGAGATTCTTGCCAACCTTCGAGATAATTTCGGCGTCCTCAAGGGACAACTCGGCATCGACGCACCTCAGCCTCAGACGGAAAAGATGTCTCTCCGCAGCGGACTCTTCAGAATCAAGAAAGAAGGGAGCGCTAGTGATGAACGCTGGAGCAACGCCTTGAAGGCACGCTGCGTGGATGATCTCAACAGTATTCCGGAATTCACCCGCTACTGTCGTCCGTTTGCCCGCTTGGAGGATGGCACGCAACCAGGATTGGTGATCCGCTTTAGCAGCCACGTGGAACCGGGACTCAACTTTTTTGGCAGACCGCTTGGAGCGGGCGACCATAGTTACAGCTCGGCAAACTACGCCACCAAGATACGAGGGATGGGACTGTGGCTGGAAGATTACAACTCGGCCGGCCTTTCCACGACTCCAAGGGCGTACCTCGTTCCGGTTGGTAATGATTACCTACGAACGTCTAGTTCAGGGGAGCCCGAGATCCGCATATGGAACATCGAGGAGCGCCGCATTCCCACACCTTATGTCCTGAATCGGAGTGACCTTACCTCCCCCGGATTCATTCCCAGTCTGGATGGGGTTGATGGAAGTTTTGGAGCACTTCGCAGGCACGGCGATTTCCGAATCTATCACGACGACGGAGACCCGGAGGCAGATGACGCTGAGCTGGAATACGACTCCAGATTGATCGGAAGGTCGGTTTGGAACTCTGACTGGTTGCTCATAATTCCCGGAGCGGGCCTGCATTCGGATCCTCAATTTGGGCTCCAGCAACTGACTGATGCCATTGGAGACATAAAACTCTATTTCACGACCTATTCCCATCAGGGGCAATAGCCTGAGGACCACGATTTTTCGCTATTTTCACATGAATCCGATGAAACCAATTTTTTCCTTTATCCTCCTAAGCAGCCTTCTTCTAGTAGCGGGTCACAAAGCGAATGCGGAGGGCTTTACAGACTCCCATATCACATTCTTTGGGCAAGTGCGACAAGTTGGCGGAGCGAACACTCATCTTCTTCAGTCAGGCAACCTCACCATGACGTTTGCCAGTCAGAAAAATCCTGATAATCGCGTGACGCTGGAAACATCTTTGAGACCCACTGGGGTAGGTTCCATATTACCCTACTCTTACGCCCTGAAGATTCCCCTGGCGTATCTTCCAAGTATTAACCGAATTAATGACTATCTTGCGATTGGTGGCACGAGCACCGACTTTCACATCGAGGGCATTCAAGTCGACGGCAGATCGGCAACCCTACCAGACGGTAGCGTGGAATTCTATGGACTAAGTTTCGCCAATCGTGCGGATCAGTATCGCCTCGATCTGATAATTCAGGGCGACAGTATTGATTCTGATGGTGACGGAATGCCCGACTGGTGGGAGCGCCTAAACGGGCTCGATCCCTCCCTCGTTGACGACGGGAGCGACGCAGACGATGATGGATGGAGCAACGGCACGGAGTTTTTCAGGGGAAGCAATCCACAGGAAAGCAATCTAGATCCTCAGCTGGCTACCGCCGAAATGTTTATCCATGAATTGGGTGAGGCCGGATGCTTTCTGCAATTTTATGATTCGGACAGCACCCTGCAGGAAATCTTGGTCACCGTAGATTCGAGTCGGATTGAGGGTTTTCAGCTGAAAATGAACGGAAATCTCCTCCCGCACGGGCCAGTAACGCTCACGGCGTCAGAGCTTCAATCAGGACGTCTCACCGTTGTTCACATTGAGCCCTCTGTTGAATACGCCTCTCTTCCAGTGACGTGGCGTGACGGAGGAGAGCCACGGGCCGCGACCGTTCTGCTCCGTGCGACCACTCCGAGCACTATGGACGGTAATGATGCTTCGCTGTGGCTCGACGCAGCGGCGCTTTCAGCCGGTGTCAGGACGCACTCATGGATCGATCGTTCCGGGAACAGCCGCAACGCAATGCAGCCACGAGAAGAATACCGGCCTTATGTGGAGGTTCAGAACGGTCAGCAAGGGGTTCAATTCGACTCTCCTAACAAGCATCTCTTTCTCCAAACCGAGGCAATTCCTATGGGCAGTCATACTCTATTCGCGGTGTGGAATTCGCCTGATTTCCAAGTTGAGAAAGAAGCTCTCCTGTCCTCTAATCGCGGATTTCTGCACATTGAGCCAACCGCTGAAGCCGTCTCCTACCCCGGAGCCCCAATCTATGAAGCAGATGGAATTGCGGTGAGAGGATTCGAATCTTCACCTTCCGAGATTTCTACCAATATTTTCCGCCGCGAAGGCGAGAGCCTGCAAAATATCTTTGGACTGTCCTACAACGGGGAGGAGATCGAGGCCGAGCCTCAGCAACCAGTCCTTCCCACCATCGGCGCCCGTCGCCTTGCCATCCCGATGGAGAATCCAGTCGTAGATGGCTTCTCAGGAACACTCCACGAGTTAATCGTCTTTCCTAGGGCCTTGCCTGAGCAGAAGCTCCGCGATGTTCATGATTACCTTCAGTCAAAATGGAGCGAACACGTTGTCTGGGACTTCAGCACGAGCCTTAGAGCGGTCACCTTGACCTCAGCTGCAAGTCAACGGAATATCATTCGTGGAGGGCATGAAGACGATGACCTCGGAGGCGGAGGAGAGCAGACAATCCTTTCCGGAGGTCCGGGCAACGACATCCTGCGCGGCGGCTCCGGCACAGACACCTTTGTTTTCGGAGGCATCGACACCGGAGACGACTTCATTGTGGA
>MDTC01216769.1_pt1 | contig 18869 bp, 58 predicted proteins | sample 811181 | NCBI WGS metagenome assembly MDTC01 (sample SAMN05326644, study PRJNA326480) | marine metagenome | isolation source: seawater | place: Pacific Ocean: North | collected 2011
ATCTCAATCAATCTTTTAAAATAACCAGCAACACCAATAATAATTAATCTATTTAACAGCCCCAAAAAGCCCCAGTAACTTTGTAGATTTATTAAGAATTTTTAGAGCAGGGGGCGTATGGCTTTTAATCTTTTAATATCTCAATCAATCTTTAATTAATCTTTATTATTCAGGCTTATTCAATCAATCAATTGGATAGGCTTTTTTTTTGGCTTTATTCCTGTAATATTCTGTAACATTTTGTTACTTAAATGTTCCTGCTTTGTTCTATCTTTTTAATAATATTACTTGCAAACAATTTAATTCTGTGCATTAATGCAGAATGATTAATAAAAACAATTATAAACAATATGGAATTAAAAACTGGAAAGCTTTCAGGAATTACAAAAAGACTTTGAAATCTAACCCAGTTATTTTTTCAAAATATTATAGACCCTCAAAAAGTTCTATTTATAATGATATAAATATGTCTTTAAAAGGTGGACAATCTAAAAAATGCAGGTATATTGGATATAATTAAAAAGTAAATAACATAAACAGCATTTTAATTAATGCTAAACAACTGGAGGTAGAAGATGAGTAATAAAAAAAATATATTAATAAATCAAATAGACGTGGCATATAGAGATATAGAAAATATTGACTATCAATATGTCGTTATGAAATCTATATTAAATAATTTCAATGAAAATCAATTGAAAGTTATTTTAAATGGTACTAAAAAGATTGTTAAAATTAATAAAAAAGAAGAAAAAAAATACGTTGCAATGGGTCAACAATAAAACAACTGGAGGTAGAAAAATGAGTAAGCAATATCTAAGAAGTACTAAAAATTTATACTGTGATTATGTTAACGGCTATCAAGTATATTACAGCTATAATACTGCCGTTGGAGTAAGGTTTCCAAATAATGACTTATACTTAGCCGAAAACGTATGGAGTACAACCACAGGTAGGCATTTAACTTGGATAGATGGAGGAAGTAAAGAGGCTAAGGAAAGCCGAATAAAATATAATGATTTATTAGAAATATTTAAAAATAAAAATATTAATAAATATTATTACTAAAAAAATAAAGGAGGAGTACAACTATGACTAGAATACTACTTGCGATTGCATTTGCAATGAGTTTTATGTTGATATTTTTAGGTGTGATAATTATGTTACACTTAGATTTATTTACAGGGTTCTTAGTTTCAACTGTGGGTTGCATATACTTTTTTAAGTATCTGCCATAATTAAACCACAATTATATTCTAAGAAAAACAATAAACAATGGAGGAAAATTAATATGATACAAGCTAATTTAATTTTACCTAAAAAAGATAATAATGGTAAGTGCGTATTAAAACATATCAACAGTTTAAGATTGGAATGTGCCAAAAAATTCGGAGGTTCTACAATCTCAAATTGTACTGGCGATTGGTATAATAAAGGTAAATTATATTCAGATGAAAATATAAAAATAGAAGTATCAATTGAAAATGATTTAATATATAAATTAATTAGAAATTTATCATTAAGATTAGCAAATAATAAACTAAGTTATAAAGAAATATTTTTATTACTGGCTAGAAAATATGGAGTACTAACAGGACAGTTAGCAATTCATATTGTGATAAATGGTAAGGCACAAATAATAAACTTATAACAACTGGAGGTAGTATGTTTATACTAGAAATAATACCAATGCTTTTAATATATATATTATTTATGTATATTATATTTGTAAGTGAACATTAATAATAACAACTGGAGGTAGTATGGAACTAATAGTAAAAAGAAAAAATGTATATGGCAATGAACTAATATATCCTGTATGTAATAAGGCAAAATTATTTGCTCAAATATCAGGCAATAAAACTTTACTGGAGGTTGATATAAACCTAATTAAAAAACTAGGTTATAGTTTAAAAACTGAAAGTGAAAATATATAAAATAAAATTATGGTTGACATAATCTTGCCACAATTATGTGGTAAGCAATAATAACAACGGAGGTAAAATGAAAAAAGAAAAAGAAAATATATGGGAAGAGGCTATCAAACAATTAGAACTTCCTTTATGGGAAGATGAAGATATAGATAGTGAAGACTATGTTGCAATGGTATATAAAAATGGTAAAATAAAAATGGAGGAAGAATAATATGAAAAGTAAATCAATAAATGCAGACGCTAAAAAGATTGTTAATGGTTTATCAGTATTGAAACCTTTAGCAGATGAAGTTTATAATGAACTTCAAAAAATAAAAGATGAAGAAGAGAAGAAGTTTAGGGAAGAGAGATACGCTTTAAGACTTAAACTTAATGGAAGAAACACACACTAACAATAAACAATCGGAGGTTGTATGAACGCAAAGCAAATACAAAAAGCAGTAGAGTATAAGCAAGGACATTTTAATATGATACAATACATATTAATTGAAAAGCCTGAGTGGACTATCTCTGTATATGATAAGGAGCAAGGCATATATGCAGTAGAAAAATCAAAAGACTATGAGGCTATAAGAAAAGCAATTAAAGATTATGAAACTGAAATCTTAATGTTTAATACAGAGGATAGGCAAATAGGGTGGGCTAACTTCATACCTTATAATGATACTGATGAAGATATAGTAAATGATTATTCAAATACACTTACGCTTAATGCGTGGGCTAAACAGTTTGAAAAATTGCACGAAGAAATAAAGGAGGTTGAATGAGTGATAAAATAGTATATAGTTTTGGAGATGTTAATACAACACCTCACGAAAAACTAGAAGACATTGAGAGCAGAGGATATAAGAGAGCAGTAAAAAGTTTTCAAATAAAATATCCTAAAGTTAAAGTGGTTGCTGTTGAGTGGGTTAAGAACGGAGTAGAGTTAAGCAAGGTACAAAAACTTCCAATGGGTAGGAAGAAAAAAGTAGGGAGGTAGTATGAACTGGAGTGAGAAATATTATGAGGGTTTAAGTGAGGAACAACATACAATAAACAATCAATGGTTTAAAAATATGTTGAGTTATTTAAATGATACTGGAACTTTGTTTGTTCCTAATTTAAATAAATCTTTTAACAAACAAGGAGAGGAAGTATGATTGAAATATTTTTAGAGGCGAACTTAGAATTACAAATGATAATCTTAGGAGGTGGAGTATGCTTAGCGATAGCAGTATTAAGTCAATCAAAGTAAAGTTAGCAAAAGCAATTGAGTTAATAGTAAAGGAACAATCAAAAGAATATAACTCAAAACTTTGTGAGGTACAAGTTAGACTTGAAACTATCTATGATGTAATAGATAATTCAATTTATAAAAGAACTGGTATGATTGGTATGAATATAGGTGACGGAAATAAAAAAGTTAATTCAATAGAACATAACTAGAACATTATAAGAACAAACATAGAACAAAAGAAGAACATATGTACTTTATTGTATATAAACCTGTGGATAAGTTTGAATTATTTTCAAATGAAATTTGGCAAACAGAACAAGAGGCAAATGAATATGGAAGAAGAAATAAATTTCCTAAAAGAATACAATGGAAAGTTATTAAATATAATCAAACTAACTGGAGGATATATGTACATAAAACAAATTAAAAATAATATTAAATTCTTACAAACTAGATTAAAAAGATTTAAAGATAAGGTTTACTTTGATAGTTGCAATGATTGTGGTAGTGATGAAACTACACACGAAGAACATAATGTTCTTTCTTGTGAGGACTTTACATTAATAGAGACTTTTCTTATAAAGGAAATGGAATTACTACAACAAGATATAAAAGATATAAGAATGAATAAACTTTTAAATAAAAGAAATAAAATTATTAAAAAACTTTCAAAGTTTAAATGGGTCAATGGTTAGTTATATATATCAGTTAAATATTGTAATGGTACATATGATTAATACCCTTAATTATCTATATATAATTATATACTATCTTGTTTGTTGTAAAAGAAAACATTATAAGAACATATATAGAACTTTAGATATGTTAAACAAGCATATCTGTTATGCAAAATTGTTATGGCTTATACCATACAATTGCCACAATCTTGTGGTAAGTACTAACACTAACAACGGAGTAAACTATGAACATAACAAAAAAATATAATATAAATAATGATTGTATAGGACAACTTCAACATTGTTGTGATGAACATTATCAAACGTGTGAAGACTTTACAGAAGAAGATAGACAATCGTATGTAAAGATATTTGATTGGTTGGAAAAATTAAAATCAACTAATGAAATAGTAATTCATTATGTAGATAAACTTCCTGATGATGCTGATATTGAAAAAGATATATATGTATTAGAACAAACTATCTCTGAAAAAAGTGAGAGAAAAAGAACTAGGCATAATATCTTTAATGATGTGTTAAGTTATTTCGGACAATACGAAATGTGTTGGGATAAAAAAATACCAAAAGATAAACTTAAATACTTTGGTTGGTCTTCAAGAAAATCATTGTTGGATAGTTTTAAACTTTGGGAAACTTTAGAAATTGGCAGACCTATAAGCAGGTCAAGTGGTTATGTTTCTGATTTAGAGAACTGGACTTCATCAGGAGATTTAAAAGAAACTATCTATCAAACAACGAGAATGTAAAGGAGCAAACTATGAAAACAATTACTGAAATAAAACAACACTTCTCAGATAATGAGATTAAATTATGTGTTGATATTATTAAAGGTAAGTTAGACTTCTCTGTATTAGAAGAGCAGATAAAAGATTTCTATGCAGAAGAAGATATAGGTAGAGACAAAGCACTTGAACAATTGGAAGATGACTTTGAATTTTGGGGGATAGTATAATGGAAAAGAAAACTATGAAGCAATTAATGATAGAAAAAAATTGGAAAGTTGCAGGACTAAAAGACAATCTAAAAATAAAAGATAAGGAGATACAAGAATGGGCAAAGTTAAACAAGCCATTGAAGAAGTCAAAGAAGAAATAGAAGATATTATTTCTAACAGAGGAGGAGACGTAGAGTTAGAAGAAGTTAAAGCTATATTACAAAACAAATATTTCTTTAATGATAATTCAAACCCTTACTTAGTTAATAATGATGTTGTTAAGCAAGTGTTTGAGGATGTGGAAGAAGAGTATCAATCAAAATAAGGAGGAAGAAAATGAGTAGCGAGAATCCATGTTTTATTTGTGAGAATAAAACAAATGAATATTTCACTTGCGTTCTAACGAATAGAGTTTTGTGTGAGAATTGTGTAGAGGTCACATCAAGTGATGATTGGGGGGTTAGTGAGTAGTGATAAGCTAAAAAAATATAGTGTAACAGTTAGTAAAACAATATCAGTATTAGCTAGTGATGAGTATGAGGCAGAAGAACAAGCTAAATGTGATTTCATTATAGATGTAAGTGATTTAGAATGTGAGGTAAATGATGAGTAAAGAAATAAAATCAGAGTATCTATTCAAGACAGATACACAAACTATAAGAATACTGGCTTGGGATTATGATGATGCAGTAGATATGATTAAGTATTTAAGAAAAGAAATAATAGTTAATGAAAAAGGTTATCTATATGTATTAACTGGTAAAAATAAAAGGAAGATATAATGGAAACAGAACAGTATAAAGATACACCTCAAAAAATATTTGATATAGCTGATGATTGTTATAAAGAATATGCAAGTGGTGAGATGGGTGATGGTGTTTATATGGCAAGTGGAAGTGTAGTATCAGATGAGTTTATAAGCAGATGTAAAAAAGCAGGATATGATACACATAAATTTAATATACCTGAGATAGCAGGGGATATTGAGGCAGATGTTTATGATAACAATGAACACTTATCAAGTAAATGGTATGAACCCCCTGAGCCTGATGAGGATGACGAAGATATATCAGAGGAAGAACAAGAAGAGGCGAACCATAAAGCAAGAGGAGATAGATAATGGGATTACCAACTCAACAATTTATTAATCAATGGCTTGAAGATGAAATGCCTATTGAATTAAATAAAAGAGAAACAATTAAAGAGTTTAATAGATATAAAAAATTATCTTTAAAGACTAAACTAAAAAAATTAAAGCAAAAACTAGATGCTGATTTGGAATATTTATATAGAAAATACGATATGGATATGTGCATTATAGAAGAGGGAGGACACCCTGATATAGGTTTTGAAAATAATCTACCTGAATTGGGTTTATCTGATGATGCTTTTAATACACTCTATAAATCAAAAAGGAGAGGAGATAGATAATGAGTAAAACAAATTGGGATACGTTAGAAACTAAAATATGGAGAGTTGTTTTGTTTAAAGAAAATGAAAAGGGCGAACAAAAGTTTTATGAATATGATGGAGACCATTCTTGGATAGCTGAACCTTTATATGATGTTGAACCTGAGTATTTATATGATATAAAAGAGGAGAATAAATAATGGCTAGTTTTTATTATGATGTTAAGAAATTAAAAAGAGTATGGAGTGATGAAAGTTTAGAAGAGTGGGGTCAGTATATGGCAGAATGTTTTAGGAGTGATAGTTTATATAAAGATGGTTGGAGTGATAGTGAATTAGTTGATTTTGATACTCAGCAATGTACTATAAATGTAAGATGGGGATTAGATGAAGAGGGTTATAAACAAGAATGGTATGACACTATTACATATAACTTTGATGAATGGTTTGAAGAGTTTGATAAACATTTTCCTGAGAGAAAACCTAAACCAGTAGGGATTAAGTTTACTTATATGGATGATGAACCTGAGGAAGAGTACTCAGTATTTGGAACTAAAATATAGGAGGATAGATGCAGAAAAGAAAAAATAAGAAAGCTAAAAATTTTGGTATCACAGTAGTTTGGGAGTATGAAGATGGTACTTGGCACACAGAGATAATAGAAGAAGATGTTATGCCAAAAGATATAACACAAAATATAGTAAAATTTATAGAAGAATATAAAAATAACACAGGAGTATTTGATGATTAGATATAAAGTAATACTAACGCAGACAAGTATAGTTGATGCAGAAGATGAGCAAGAAGCAAAAGATAAGGTAGTAGATACGTTTGAGTTTGGGAACTTAGATGTGTACGCAGAAGAGTTACATCCTGATGATGTTAACCCTGATGATGATGAGCATATGAAACCAATGACTAAAGAAGAAGAGTATAGGAACGCAGATGTTCCAATGCCTAAGAAAAAATACTTCTATACTTATGAGGAGTACTCACAAGATTGTAGAAATTTTGAAATTGAAAGTGAGAAAAGATTAAGTAGAGGAGAGATAACAGACTTGGCTTGTGCAGTTGACTTAGTAGATGATGCAACATACGAAGAGGATGGGGCTGTTGTTAAGTTTACTGGTACAGAAATAGGAGATGATATTCAAACAGAATATGGAGGAGATGATACTACTGATGAAAAATTATAGAGTGTGGAGGCAAGAAGTAGTTATGTATCACAATGAAGTTGAGGCTAAGAATAAAACTGAGGCGTATGAGAAGGCTTTAGATTTAGACTTTGATGCTTGGCTGATGGGCGAGTGTGATAGATATGATAGTTGGAAAGATAGTTATGTTAGAAAAGATTTAACTGAGGTAGTAAAGAATGATAAGTAATATAAATAATATGCTTGTATGGGCAGGAGGTTTTGTAGATGGTGAAGGTTATATTCAATATAAAACTAAACCATATAAACGAATAAGAATGGAAGTTTGTAATACAGATTTTAAACCTATTGAATTATTAAAAGAAATATTTGGAGGTAAAATTTATTATAGAAAACCAAGAGTAACAAGCAAGGGAACATTATCTAAACCTCAAAAAATGTGGGTGGTTTTGAATGAGGAATGTTACGAAGTGTGTAAATCTATTATTCCTTTTCTTGTAACGTCTAAAAGAATTAAAACATCACAACAAATAATTAAACATTATTTAAAGGAGGAAACAAATGAAGTTGAGAAAAGTAATAAAGTTAATTGAGTTGATAGGTGAGAGCAAAGTACCTGAGGATATAGTAAAACATTTAGATAAAGAACAATACTCTGAAAGTAAAAGTGAGTTTATTAGTGTGGGTGATATGGATTTATACCATTATATTCGCAGTAATAAAAAAAGTGAGAGAAGAGTATGGGATGATTTGAATGAACAACAAGAAAAACTTGCTAAGATAAAAGATATAATGGAGGAGTAATGGCAAGAAGAATTAAACTAAAGAAACCTATTTATAATAGGACAAGTTTTTTAGATAAACAAGAGGTGGAATATTATAGGATGTATAAAAAAATGAAACTACAAAGAGAAATGATATATGATACTCACACAGCAGTAGGAATTTGTGAGGGATATATACCTGCAAAAACAGCAGAAGAAGAACTAAGAGCGTGGCAATACTTAATAGATACTGGAGTTTGTTGGCACTTGCAAGGATGGTTTGGAAGAACAGCAAAAGGTTTAATTGAGAGTGGTATGTGTAAAGAAAAAACAGTAAATTAATACTTGACTTTTCTTATTAATTATGATAAGATAATTTTTAACAAGGAGAATAAATGAGAACAATATTAATAATTTTAATATCAATAACTTTAATTGGGTGTTCAAGTATGCAAAACCCTAGATTGAGTTTAGGTAAAAAATGTTTAGATAAAGATGGTGATGTGGCTTATTCATATGTATGGTTATATGATAAGAACACAGGATTAAAACCAACTAAAGAACAATGCGAATAATATTATTAATAGTACTTGGAATGTTTGTGTTATCAGGATGTTCAAAACAAATGTCACCGAACCCTACACTTTCAATTGCTAAAGAGATATTAAAGCATCAATACAATAAAAAAATTAAGGAAGTAACTTATGAAAAAAAATGGTAAGAAAATAAACTATACTATATTTACATATAATTATTTCCTTAAACTATTTAGGAAAAATATAAAAAGAAAAAATAAAAAATCAAAGTTTGAGAATGAACTATTGATACAAGAAACTAGGAGGATATAAATGTACGTAAGTAAAACTAAGATTGAACATTACACTTACCCTTGGAAAAATGGTAGGAGAGGTAGTAATTTACAATTAGAAAATACACTTGATATAAATGAAAGTAATAATTTAAAACGATTGTTACCTTTAATAGATGAGTTTGAAGATACTATTTCACAACATTCAAGTACAACAATTGAATTAATTGTTAAAATTAAAGAAGATAAATAGGAGGATATAAATGTTTGGTAAAAAAGAAAATGTAAATGCTAATAGATATATAGTTATGTCAAAGCTAGATGGACAGACTACTTTCTATGCACAAAAAGGATTTGCAACAAGAGATGATGCAGATGCTTATGCTAAACTTATGATGAAGACAGAAGAATATGATAGAAATAAATATTATTTATTCGAGCAATCTGTTGCATATAGTTTAGGTGAAAAAGATGTAGTAAGAACTGAGGAAAGTTTTAGTACTAATGGTTGATACCTATTTAAAATCTATTCTTGATACAGTACAAGAGGCTAAGAAAACTAAAGGCTCTAATGACTTGGAAAGAATAATTAGTGAACAACAATTAAAGATAGAAAATCTTCAAGCAATTAGTGAGGTACATCAAAAACAAAATGGTCAACTACAAATAAGAATAAAAGAACTTGAGAAACAAATAGAAGATAAGAGAGTAGATGATGGAGGTTGGATTAATAAGGATAATGATTGATGCAATGTTAACACCTAAACAATATAAACTTTTTAAATTTTTAAAAGCGTATGCTAAACAAAATAATTTTATGCCTACATTTGATGATATGAGAAAGCATATGAGTCTTAAATCAAAGAGTGGTATTTTTAAACTTCTATTTTATATGGAGTGGAAAGGTTATATTAAACGTCACCCTGCTCATGCAAGGGCGATACAAATAATAAAGGAATATGAGAATGAGTAAGTTTTATTTAAAGAAAACCTATGTAACTATACATATGTGTATAGACGACTATCATCCTGATGTAAAGCATGAAGAAAAACTTAAAAATAAATTAAAGTTTACAGATAATGCTACAATATCATCTAAGGATGTTAAGGAAAGTAGAAATACAATTGAAGAAATAACAGAAAAAGAATATGAAAAAAAGATAGGTAAAGTAAAACAAACTTCTATAAAATTTTCAGATATTAAATGATACAGAATAGTAATACAATAAACTCTCAAATGGAGGGTCAGGGGCAAGGTTATTTCATAACACCTGAAGTTTTGTTATGGCGTAGTGTTATTGTTAGAGCAATGATGGATGCTATTGATATAGATATTCATGCATGGGGAATGAGTAGAAGAAGAATAGTAGAGGATGCAGATGCTTGGTTTAATACTAAAGATAGTTACTTTGTTGATGTTTGTTCTAATGCTAATATGTCACCTCATTTTGTTTGTAGAATATTTAAAAAAATAAAAGACGCAAATGTTAAGAAGTTATTTAAATTTAAAAACTTGAATAAATTTTTATTAGAATATATGTGTACATTCGAAAATGAAAGGTAAGATGAAATTAAATAACACTTCTAAATTTGATATTGATTTAAAGTATGGTCAAGTCAGAGAGAAAAGAGTAGCCGAATTGTTAAGTAATGATAAAGTAGAAATCAAAACTGAACGAAGTTGGTGGAGAAAAACAGGTAACATAGCAATTGAATATGAGTATAGAGGTAAACCTAGTGGCATTGATAAGACAGATGCTAAGTGGTGGTTTCATATTCTTGAACAACAGAAGAAAGAATATTGTATGTTAGTGTTTAGAGTAACAACTTTAAAAAAGATTGTTAAGAAGTATAAGAAGACACATACTAAAAACATAGGAGATTATAGGGCTAGTAAATGTGTAGTCATTCCAATTAAAGAAATCTTTAATGAGAGGTGCTATAGTTTATAAAAATTATGAGTAACAGAGAATTAATATCAGCGTATAAAGAACAGTTAAAAGATTTAACTGATGAAAAGCAAGACTTAATTAAATTGTCAGAAGACAAAGATGCAAGAATTAAGAAACTTTTAATTCAGTTAGAACAAGCTAACTCTGATGTAGAAAACTTAGGCAAAAGAGTAGCTGAGGTAGAAAAAAAAGCTAAGAAAAAAGATGATATAAAAAACACAATCAACAAAAAGATTGAAGAAGTCTTGAAAAAAGAAGAAGAAATAATTGTTGACAAGGAAGAATAATTGTGTTAATATTTCATCATAAAATAAATAAAAATATAAATAGAGGTAAAATATAAAATGGCAATAGTAGAAGGAACAGCATACTGGGCTTCAATCACGAGACCCAATGAAAAATTTGAACCAATGTGGAGAGTAGATGTAGCCTTATCTGATAAGGATGCAGAAGAGTTTAAGAGTAAAGGTGTTAATCTGAAAGAGTCTGTTATAGAAGACAAGTCGGTTAAGAACCTTGTAACTTTTAAACGTAAAGTCTCTAAAGCAAATGGAGATAGAAACTCTCAACCAACATTAGTTGATGCAGAGAAGAAACCATTAGATAAGATAGTAGGTAATGGTAGTAAAGTAAAGGTTATGTATAAATCATATGATTGGAATTATAAAGGTAAGACAGGTACAGGCTTAGATTTACAAGCAGTACAGGTTGTTGACCTTATTGAATATCAACCTAGAGAAGATTTTAATGTAGAAAAATCTGAGAATGGTGTTGACATCAAGGAAGATTTTTAGTATCATCAATCGAGAATGAATAATTTAGATAGTTCATTTTCTAACTCCGAGGGGGAGGCGATTAGTAGTGTGATTGCCTCTCCTTTTTTTATGCAATAACAAATAATGAGGGCGACAATGGAAACAAATAATAATGGGTTTATAAAATATCACCTGCCTTGTCCACTATGTTCTAGTAGTGATGCAGTTTCAATGAACAAGGATGGGTCAGCATATTGTTTTTCATGTCAAGAATATATAAAGGAATACAATATGGAAACACAAGAAATAGAAACAACAAAATCAAAAAATGAATATGAGGTAAAAGATTATCTCAAACAATCTAACTATGCAGAAATCATAGATAGAAATATAAAAGAACCTACTTGTAAAAGGTATGGTGTTACAGTTAAGATGGATAGTATTGGTAATATAACAAATCATTATTATCCTTATCACGATAAACAAGGTGCAAAGATTGCAACAAAAACTAGATATACAAAGTTAAAAGAATTTAGTTTACAAGGTAATACTAAATTATCAGGTTTGTTTGGTGAACATCTATTCTCTAAAAATAAATATGTAATTATAACTGAGGGAGAGTTAGATTGTTTATCAGCTTATCAAATGTTTAAGACAGATAGATATGAAACTCCAGTAGTTAGTATTAAGAATGGTATTACTTCAGCAGTAAAAGATATTAAAGGAAGTTTAGATTGGTTAGAACAATTTGATAATGTCATAATAAATTTTGATAATGATGACCAAGGTCGTGAGGGTGCTTTGAAAGTAGCCGAATTATTTTCGCCTGGAAAATGTAAGATAATTCATTTACCTGAGGGATATAAAGATGCATCAGATTGTTTACAGAAAAACAAAATACAAATATATACTAAAGCATTTTGGGATGCAAAACTATATGCTCCTGATGGTATTATAAATGCTAATATATTATTTGATGAAATAACTAAACCAACTTTAAAATCATTTGTTCAATATCCGTTTGAAGGTATGAATAAAATTACTTATGGTATTAGACCATCAGAGTTAATTACATTTACAGCAGGTAGTGGCTTAGGTAAAACTCAAGTGATGAGAGAAGTAGTACATCATATGATTAAATCAACAGAAGATAATATTGGTTTGCTAATGTTAGAAGAAACACCAGTAATAACTTCTAAAGGTTTGATGAGTATTGAAGCAAATCAAAGATTACATTTACCTGATGTTCATGTAAGTAAAGAAGAGATGAAGACTTATTTTGATGCAACAGTAGGTACAGGTAGAGTATTTATGTTTGACCATTTTGGCTCAAACTCTATTGATAATATTGTATCAAGAGTTAGATACTTAGCTAAGGGATTAGATTGTAAGTATATTATAATTGACCACGTTAGTATTATAGTATCAGACCAAAGTCATGGAGATGAACGAAGAGCATTAGATGAAATTATGACTAGACTTAGAACACTTGTACAAGAGACAGGCGTTGCTATGATAGTTGTATCACACCTAAGAAGACCTGAGGGAAAAGGACACGAAGAGGGTGCTGCGACATCTCTATCACAATTAAGAGGCTCAGCAAGTATAGGACAATTATCTGATATGGTAATTGGTTTAGAGAGAGATGCTCAGAATGATGACCCTGATATTAGAAATACAACAAGAGTAAGAGTATTGAAGAATAGATTTGCAGGATTAACTGGTCCATGTTGTGACTTACGTTATGATGCTGATACAGGTAGGCTGAAAGAGGTTGAAGTAGATGAAATTTGATAAAGTAGTTTTTGATATAGAGACTACAATCAATGCAGATAAAATTTGGTGTATCATCTGTAAATATGATAAGACTTATTATCAATTTACAGATGGTAAAAACTTACATAGGTTTGAAGACTTTGCTAAACAGACTAAAGAATTTATTGGACATAATATAATAGGCTTTGATGTACCAGTAGTTAATAAGTTATTTGGTAAAGATTTATTTGCTAATTGTAAGATTACAGATACATTAGTTTTATCAAGATTGTTAAACCCAGTAATAGATGGTGGACACTCTCTTAAAAATTGGGGTACTAAACTAGGTCAAGCTAAGATAGAGTTTGAACAGTTTGATTATCTATCAGATGATATGTTAAAGTATTGTAGAAATGATGTTGAATTAACTGAAAGACTTTATAAATTCTTAATAAGAAAAGTTGTAGATTTTGGAGAGTCAGTACAATTAGAACATGATGTTGCTAGAATAATACAGGCTCAACACGATAAAGGATTTAAGTTAGATATAGTAAATGCTTATGGACTACAAGCTAAGTTCCAAGAAGATATGAATGACTTAACAACACAAGTTAGAAAAACTTTTCCACCATTAAAGATAGAAGAAGAGTTTATTCCCAAAGCAAATAATAAAGCTAGAGGTTACGTTAAAGGTGTACCTTTTACTAAAGTAAAATATAAAGAATTTAATTTAGGTTCAAGACAACAGATAGCAGAAAGATTAGTTATGCTTGGTTGGAAACCTAAAAAGAAAACAGACAAAGGACATATTATTGTAGATGAAAAAGTTTTATCTGAAATAAAAAATATTCCTGAGGCTAAATTAATTAACAGGTTTCTAATGCTTCAAAAAAGAATCGCCCAAGTTTCCTCCTGGATTGAAGCAGTTAGAGAAGACGGAAGAGTACATGGCAAAGTAATTACCAATGGTACAATTACAGGTAGGATGAGTCATCAATCGCCCAATATGGCTCAAGTACCTGCTGTGTACTCTCCTTATGGAAAAGAATGTAGGGGGTTATGGACAATAGATAAGGGCTATAAATTAGTAGGAGTGGATGCATCAGGCTTAGAGTTAAGGATGTTGGCTCACTACATGAACGATAAGGATTATATAAATGAAGTCATTAATGGAGATATACACACATCAAATCAAGTTGCTGCTGGTTTGGAATCAAGAGATGAGGCTAAAACTTTCATCTATGCTTTCATATATGGGGCAGGGAATAGAAAAATCGGCTCTATCATTGGAGGCTCGGAAAGAGATGGAGAAAGAATTAAAGAAAAATTTCTTAGAGCAACACCAAGTCTTAGACGCTTACGAGAAAAAGTGGAAAGAGTGGCTCAACGTAGATGGGTCAGAGGAATTGACCAAAGAAAAATAATTATAAGACATCCTCACGCAGCTTTAAATACTTTATTACAGGGTGCAGGTGCTTGTGTTATGAAAAAAGCGTTGACATTGCTAGAAGAATATGTTATAACTAAACGAATCAGAGCCTTTCCAGTTGTGAATGTTCATGATGAATTTCAATATGAAGTTCAAGCAGATAGAGCAGACGAGTTTGGAAGACTTGCAGTACAATCAATCAGAGATGCAGGAGATTTATTAAATGTTCGGTGTCCACTAAATGGAGAATATAAAATTGGAAACAACTGGTCAGAAACACACTAAAGATATTTCTACTTTAGCAACAGACATTAAACAGCTAATAGCAAATATATCAAAAGGTAAATCAGCAAACATCTCAGATAAACAAATGAATAAGTTTCTTGATAATATTAAAGAAGCGTTGTTAGCTTGGAATAATCCTGATAGAAAAAAACAAGGGATGTTAAGAATGTCAGTACTAGGTAAACCACCTAGACAGTTATGGTATGATAGGTTTAGTCCTAAAAAATATATGGCTGGTGATGATAGTCTTAATTTAAAATTTTTATATGGACATATATTAGAGCATTTAGTTTTATTCTTAGCTGAATTAGCAGGACATAAAATTGAAGACCAACAAAAGAAAGTTGAGATAGATGGTATTACTGGACATATAGATAGTAAAATAGATGGAGAGATATGTGATGTTAAATCAGCATCATCATTTAGTTTTAAGAAATTTAAATCAGGGGAGTTATTAGGTGATGACCCATTTGGTTATCATGCACAGATAGCAGGATATGAACAAGCAGAAGGTACAAAGAAAGGTGCTTTCCTTGTTATAGATAAAGTGTCAGGAGATATATGTTTGTATCAACCTGATGATTTAGCTAAACCTAATGCTAGTCATTTGATTAAAACTTTAAGAGATACATTAGAGAAGAAAGAACCACCTGAAGAAAAATGTTATCCATTAAGTAATACTAAAGCAGGTAATAAAGAATTAGCAATTGGTTGTCAATTTTGTAATCATAAGTTTGAGTGTTATAAAGATAGTAATAATGGTAAAGGTTTAAGAATATTTAAGTATGCTAATAAAAATGTATATTTAGCAGAAGTAAATAAACAACCTAATGTAGATGAGATAACATCTAAATTTAAAAACGAATTAAAAAACTATAATAAAAAATATGCCTGAAAAATCTTTTGAACCCTTACCTATTTATTGTACTATAAGACCTAGTTGGATTCATGGTTTAGGTTTGTTTGCTACAAGAGAAATTAAAAAAGATACTGAGTTAGGTATATCACATATAGAAGTTGAAGGTACTTTATATAGATTAGCACTAGGTAGCTTCATTAATCATTCTGAAAAATCTAATTGTGTCAGAGTATTAAAAGGAAATAAATGGTACTTACAAACAACTGAAGATATTTTTGAGAATCAAGAATTGACACTTACATATATGTTATATGAACCAAAATGAAATGTTTTTATTGTAAGGAAGAAGTAAGATGGAATAATGATTATGATACCGAAGACACTTACCCTGAATCAGAACATAAAATAGTTAGTATGTATCAATGTGACGAATGTAATTCTTGGTATGAAGTCTTTCATGAAAAAAAGGAAACTAAATGAATACAAAAAAAATGAGTAAGATAAGAAGAAAAGCAGAACAGTTTCTTGTTATATGGTTAAAAGGATTGTTAAATAAAGAAGAACAAGCTAAGGTAAATGTAAAAAATATATTTACATTGATGCCTCCTCAGACTCATTACTGGCAAGGTACTACATTAAAACTACAACCTTGGTCATACAAATGGATAGTACAAAAATTAAAAAGAAATCCTTTGTTGACATACGACCAATTGAATGATACACTTCAACCAACAGAAAAAGATTTAAGAAGACATAAGATGATTGAAGAAGGACCTATAAAAAATGACAAATAAAAATATGTTTAAAACTGTAGCTTATGATTCACTTGATAAACAAGTTGATGGTAGCCATTATAAGTCTTTTGCAATACAACCTGCAGAATTTATTAATGAAAATAAATTACAATTTGCAGAAGGTAATGCAATTAAATATATTTGTAGGCATCCTGCAAAAGGAAAAAGAAAAGATATTGAAAAGGCTATTCATTATCTTGAAATGATATTGGAGAGAGACTATGATTAATGAATCACAAATAACACAATTAGAAAAAAGAGCAAGAGGTTTTAGAAGAATTATATCTTCATTAAATGATTTACCTATGTATGGAATAAATCCTACAATAGATAAAATGTTATATGTAAAGATAGATGATTTGAAAGACCATTTAAAAAAGAAAATTCAAAGAAACAATGAGAAATTAAATGAGATACATACAGAAAGTATTGATAGTTTAATTGATGATAGTGATGGATAACAATGGTAAATAAAGTTTATGATATGGGTGGAAATCAAATTAATTCCACACCACCTATTTATAATTTAAGAATTTGTTTAGTCGGTTCAAATGATTTAGATATTAAAAACATTGAAACATTTGGTGTTGCTGAAGATGGATTCTTTATGGTTAAATCAAAAACTAATCCCAAGTTTCCTGTATTTATGACTAATCCTACTCGTATTCAAACGATAGAAGTCTATACTAATAATGATAAACCCATGACAAAATTACAATCTGAAAAAGGTGATGATGATTTTTTAATGGACTTACTTAGAAAACAAAATGCAGATACCTCGAAAGATAAAAAAGACTAGCAAAAGAGTTAAGAGAAAAGAAGCAGAGTTAGCTGTATTTAAATTGATTATAAATAATCAAGGACAATTTATTACAGAACATTCGCTATACCCAAAAGATAAAGTTCATTTACATTTTAAGAAACAAAATTCAGGAATTGTAAGTGCTATGTTGAGAGAAGCTAAAGTTAAATTTGAAGATATGCATATTCTTTTAGAAAAGATTGCACGATATTTAGCCTAGGATTCTGTTATTTCAGTACAAGTAAACGATACAACAATTTTTAAATTATTAACATTAGTTTCTTCAAGGGTATGTAATTCTTTTAATGACCGAATATAACCTGCAGCAGCACAATCAAAATGACTTTGATATAAATGTGGTTGAGATTTTGGTTCAGCACATTCTTGTGCAATTATAGAACACATCAATAATACCAATTCAAATTTTCCCATTATTCTAATATTAAAGATTTAATAGATTTAGACCCATCAATATTTATTTCAAGTTCTGCTTTAGATTTAATACATTTATAATCTATATTATCTTTAACTTGTCTTGTAGCTTCACGCTTATGTTTAAGACATACAGACATAGACTCTTGTATTCTATGTTCCTTAATATCAGGTCCAATAAACATTAATAATGCAACAATAGATTCAATCATAATACCTTTCCCTTGTTTGGTCCGTTCTTTATTCTATATTTTTGTGTTCCAGTATCTCCAATATTAACTTCTTCTTTTAAAACTTTATTAAGAAAAATTTCATTCCACCCATTCTTATAGGCTTCATTCGCAGGTCTTGACCTTCCATCATATTTTCTATTTTTTTTAGTGTCCATTACCATTCTTCCTAACTTTGTCTTTAAGTTTCTCTACATCAGCTAGTGTCTTTTCTAACTGTTGTTTTAAAAATTCTATATTAACTTTGTTAGTCATATTCTGTTCTTGGTTTTTAATTAACTTTTCTACATCTTCAAACAAACTTTCAATTAACATAAACTGTTCTTGGTCAACTGGTTTCTGATGGCTTTTTTTAAGCAAGTCAGCTTGAAATAATTCTCTTGATGTTTCCAAGGATGTAAGTCTAGCTGTTACTTCTGTATATGCAAACACACCCATAGCTACAGCAACAACAATACCAATCATATTTTTAACTGGCATAGCTACTTCTGTTTTATCACTTATCTTCATAAAAGTCCTTGAACAACCATTCGACATATTTGTTCCAAAGTTTTTTGATAAATTTGAGCATAGTCTGAGTCCATTGTTATTTAAATTTCTTTCCTGTTAATAAATTAGTAACTGATATTCCATAATTACCACCAACAACTATAAAG
>MDTC01016316.1_pt1 | contig 18868 bp, 15 predicted proteins | sample 811181 | NCBI WGS metagenome assembly MDTC01 (sample SAMN05326644, study PRJNA326480) | marine metagenome | isolation source: seawater | place: Pacific Ocean: North | collected 2011
CATTCCAGAAAAATACAAAGCAGTAGTTTACCTTCTCTCAAATTTGGCTTTTCTATTCAAGCGGCAGCGCCGTGGTCTGTTTCATGGTTTCCATCACGAAGCTCGAGCTGACGTCGAATAGGTCGGCTTTGATCAATTCCTTGTAGAGCCGGTCGTAGCCTGCCATGTCTTTCACTACCGCCTTGATCAGGTAGTCCAGATCGCCGCTCATGCGATACACCTCCAGCACGCCATCGATGTTTTCTGTGACCTGCCGGAACTTATCCGCCCAGGCGTCGTTGTGTTGGTTGGTGCGAAGCTGCACATAGACGGTGAGGGGCAGGTCTACTTTGGTTTGGTCTAGCAGCGCGACCCGCTCGCGGATCACTCCGGTGTGGACCAGATTCTGAATGCGGCGCCAGCAGGCGGATTTGGAGATGCTGATCTGCTCGGCAATCTCACCTATCGAGAGGGACGCATCGTGCTGCAGCAGATTCAATATCGCTTTGTCTATTTTGTCCATGTGGCAACGCCCCCGGCGGCCGTCGTGAAAAGACCATTAATCTAAATTATATGTCAATTATGGTAATAATATTCTTAATATAATGAATTTAAGAAATATTATTTTTATATTTAGGAGAATGTATGGACACATGGGGACAATGTGCTGGCCCACTGTCGTTATGCTACACAACATGAAAAATCAGCGAAAAAATTCAGAAACTGAAGCTCTTATTGCCCGGATTCGGGAGGGAGTGATTGGTGAGCGGCTGGCCATTGAAACCCCCTTCGGCAGAAAACCTCTGATCTATGCTGACTACACTGCGTCGGGCCGTTCACTTGATTTCATTGAGGATTTTATTCGCCAGCAAGTCTTGCCTCGCTACGCCAACACACACAGCGAATCTTCTTACACGGGTGCGCAAACGACTGCGTTGCGCGAGCAGGCTCGCGCCATTATCCACAAGGCGGTTGGTGGCAATGACGAAGATCAGGTGATCTTTTGTGGCTCTGGCGCCACCGCAGCAATCAACAAGTTGATAGATATTCTCAACCTCAGGTTGCCTGCCGACCTGGCAGAGCGTCACGCATTGCTGTCAGCGATTCCCATGGATAAGCGCCCCGTCGTCTTTATCGGGCCTTACGAGCACCACAGTAACGAACTGCCGTGGCGCGAAACTATTGCCCGGGTCAAAGTTGTGCCGCTGGATGCTGGCGGTAAGCTTGACATCATTGCGTTGCAGCAAATGCTGCAGGCGCACGCGGCGGGGCCGCTGTTAATCGGGAGTTTCTCTGCTGCGTCTAATGTCACTGGCATCAAGACGGATGTAGAGACGGTAACGCGGCTGCTAAAACGCTATGGCGCGCTCAGCTTCTGGGACTACGCTGCCGCTGCTCCCTACGTAAAAATTTCGATGCACGAGACGGCTGCAGCCCCGAGGGAAAGCCAGGGGGCCAGCAAGGATGCGGTATTTCTCTCGCCTCACAAGTTTATCGGCGGGCCGGGCACGCCGGGAGTTTTGATTGTAAATAGACAGGTGTTGAATAACTCCGTTCCAGCGGTGCCTGGTGGTGGCACGGTGACCTACGTCTCTCCTGAGAGTCATCGTTTTATCGAGGACCCGCAGCGACGGGAGGAAGGTGGCACGCCGGCGATAGTTGAATCGATTCGAGCCGGTCTGGTGTTCAAGCTGCAGCAGGATGTGGGGCTGGAGGCGATAGAAGCTAGGGAGTCTGAATTTATTCAGCGTGCGCTATCCAGCTGGCAGCAGCAGGACAATATTGAAGTCCTTGGTAACCTTGATGCAGAGCGACTGGCAATTGTGTCTCTGCGAATCAAACATGCGGGTAAGGACTTACACTACGGGTATGTGGTTGCCTTGCTTAACGATCTGTTTGGCATTCAGGCCAGAGGCGGGTGCTCTTGCGCCGGACCTTACGGGCATGCCTTGCTGGGTATGGCGATGAATTACAGCCGCCAATTGGAGGATGCCATTCATCAGGGATGCATGATTTTGAGGCCAGGCTGGGTAAGGCTCAACTTCAACTACTTCGTTGGCGAAGAAGCAGCTAATTATCTCATCAAGGCTGTAGAGCTTGTTGCCGCCCATGGCGCCAAACTCTTGCCTTACTATTGCTATGACGCGGCAACAGGCACCTGGCGCTATCAGGATGAGGAAAGAAATAACGCGGCATCTCTGAAAGCTCTGGATTTCCTTTCGGCGCGATCAACGACCGCGCCTACTGCCGAGATGGTTTCTGAGCGAATAAACGGCACTCTGCAAGCCTATGCTGAGCTGGCCGAGGCTGAACTGACTCGAACGCATTTTGGCGCACTCAGCGATTTGAGTCTGCCTGCTTCAGTAGACCACTTGCGCTGGTTCGTGCTGCCGCGTGAGGTTGAGTTGCCGTCAGCCCTGCCTATGACAGGCTAGGGGTTCTTTCGCCCAGTGCCTAACCGGCTTTGTTCATCAGCCAATAGCTGTAAAAGGCTTCTTGAAGATTTCATTGATTACTTCAAGTATTTGACCATTATCCCGGGGCTTCTGCACATAATCGTCAACCGCCATCATTGTATCGATATCGCACATTCTCTCTGAGCTGCCGCTTATCAAAATGATTTTGGTTGCAGGCTGCAAATGCTTGGCAACAGTTGCAAGCTCTGACCCATATATAACGGGCATCCGCTGATCGGTGATGATCAGATAGAAGGACATATTTTTGCACAGCTTGATGGCAGCAACGGGGCCATGACTGATGCTGACATCGTATCCTTTGATGCGTAGCATTCTCGCCAAGGAGTTCGCGATTAGTGTGCCGTCGTCCACGATTAAGATTGTATTGGTTTAGACTTCCATACTGTTACTCGCTCAATTTTTCTTAGAAATTGCGCTTAACAGCGCAAGCTCGATGCCAAGTGTGCCATAACCAGTTTATGAGAGTGCGAACCAGATCACCCATCACTGAATTAGTGTGATGAACGTCACATTCTGAGGCCGTACCGAGGCTTAGAGAAACAGAGCTGAGCGCATGGCTGCCTTTTTGATACATTCAAACGTAACAAAAACGTATAAGTTCTTTAATGTTGCTGAACCGAAGAGAATTGTGTTGGTTTCTGTACCCATTGCTTGTTCCTATTGATTATTGGCTTCCATTAATGAGGGCAATTGCGGCGCCAACGGAAAACCAGGCGCACGAAACTGCGAACCAGTTCAAATAAAAAGATGGGGTTGCGGCAGGCCGCGGAGTTCCAAGGATTCAGAGCTGCGAAAATAACCAGATTGGTCACGAGAGTTCGTGAATTTATTGGGGGTCGTGCCAAGATCCAAAAATCGATTTGTTAGGAAGGTAAAAGGCCTATCAAATTTGTGGGTTGATCTACTTCATTTAGCCCTTGGAGGTATTAACTGTCTGCATGGATAGAACCAGGCCCACCATCGCTGTAAGGATGAAGACCAGGTTGCCGATTGCACCGGGCGGAATGCCGCTTAGGGCCAGCGGCTTGATCATGCCTATGGCAGTGCGACCACCGTATTCGAGCAGAATTAACAGATACATTAAAGGGATCATGCTGCGATAGCGCAGCGCCACCAGCACCATAATAACGGCGAGCAGCAATTGAGACAGGCCCCAAAAAGCAAACATCGACACGACCGATGCAGCACCCTCTGGCGTGAATTGATCCAACGGGATGGTGGCGATGGACTGCGCACCACCATCGGAAAGAAAAATGTGGGCAAGGCTGCGACCGACGGTGACTATCGTGGCAAAGTAGAATAGCCACAGCGCAAGTGGGTGCCCGCGCTGCTGGTTATCGAAGTTGTCAGGAAGTAGCCGCAACCTCATTCGTTTTATCTGCTTATCTCAATGTAATTATCGATGCGCCGTTCCAGAATGGCCAGGGGCAAGCCGCCTCCACCAAGTATGGCATCGTGGAAGTCGCGTATGTCGAAGTCATCGCCCAGCTGTTCCTGGGCCCGTTCTCTGAGCTCGAGAATTTTCAGCATGCCAATCTTGTAGCTGGTGGCCTGTCCCGGCAGTACAGTATAGCGTCGAATTTCTGAAACGATACTTGGCAGCGGTGTGGAAACATTGTTGGCAAAGTAGTCCACGGCCTGCTGCTCGGTCCAGCCCATGGCGTGGATACCGGTGTCTACGACTAAACGCACTGCGCGCCACATCTCACCTATCAGGCGCCCAAAGTCTGAGTAAGGGTCCTGATAGGCACCCATCTCCTTAGACAACAGTTCCGTGTACAAACCCCAACCCTCGGAATAGGCGGTGAATCCGGCCTGGCTTCTAAAAGCAGGCACGGATTCCAGCTCACGCGCAATGGCAATTTGCATGTGATGGCCGGGCAAGCCTTCGTGATAGGCGACTGCTTCGAGTTCAGTAATTGGATTCGCCGACATATCCGAAAGGTGGACATAATAGGTACCTGGGATCGAGCCATCGGGGCTGCTGCCAAAATAGTGCGCAGCTGCACCATCTTGTTCGCGGAAGGGCTCAACTCTCTTTACCACGAGATCCGCCTTTGGCAGGATGCCAAAATATTCGGGCAGCAATGCTTTCATGTTATCGATAAATGCCGTGGACTCATCCAGATAGAGCTGCCGACCCGCATCATCATTGCTGTAGAAAAACTGCTCATCGGTGGAGACAAACTGAAAGAACGCCAACAGGTCTCCTTCAAATCCAACAGCGTCTTTGATAGCGATCATCTCCGCGCGCAGCCTGGCAACTTCGTTCAGGCCAATCTGATGAATCTCGTCAGCGGTGAGATCTGTAGTGGTGTAAGAGCGCAGCATCTGGTTATAAAAGGCAACACCATTAGGCAGAGTGCTCACTCCTACCGGTTCTGTTGGTGCGTTGTTAATGTCTTGATCTAACCAAGAGATTAGATCCTGGTAAGCGGGTAAGAACTCGCTCTCCAGCGCAGTGCGAACCCGGGTTCGCAGATCTTCGGCCGTGGCTGCGTCGATCGTTTCTGCATTGACCAGCGCATTAATTTTGGTCTTGGCATCGTTCCATATAGCCGAGTCGTTTTCCGTATCGTCAAAAGGTTGGCCCTGGGTCAGGCTGCTGGATGCGTCTCTGACAAATTCATAGGCGTAGCGGGGCGGGCGCACACCACGTTCGGCGTTGCCCTTGGCCCACTCCAGCTGCTGCCCCAATGCACGCGCGACTCCACCAATGCGGCTGATATAGGCCCTCATGTCCGACAGAGATTCCACCTGGTGGTAATTCATCAGAATGACGGGCAGCTGTGAGTGAACACCGCTCATCTGCTCGAACACATATTCCTGGTTGTTGAATTCGAAATTGTCGCGTGATTGTTCGTGTTGGAATACCCACAAGTCATAGGAAGTCTTCGCCTCAAAATCCAGCGCGTCGTAATCAAACTCTTGCTGCAACTCGCTTACTGTGGCAGCCATCCAGTCCAGCTGTTCCTGGGCGGCCTCGACCGACATATCATCGATCTGGTCATACAGTTCCTTGCGGCCTAGGACTGTTAGCTGTATCGGGCTGAATTGCAGTTGCTCTTCATTCTTCTCTTCGAACCAAGCATTAATGCGCTCGGTTTCTGAAATCGAGGCGGTTGCCATCTGTTCTGCTGTGGCTTCAGCTGCGGGAGGAGTCTCAACCGCGGGCTTACTGCAGGCCGCCAGTAGCAGCGCGGCCATGAGGTAAATCGTGTGCTTCATTTCGGTATCCTGATATCTCGCTCAAAAAGGCTAATTAAGCAGCGCAAATTAGGCGCGAACATATGAGAGTGCTTGGAAAAGGAATCATACAATAAACTCGGCCTGCAATTCCGATCCAAATGGCGATCCACCCCCAATCTCTGGCCCTATGCAAGGCCAGCATTCGGGGCATGACACAATCAAAAATGCCCGAGCAAACGATAAAGGGGGGGTAATAGGGGAAAAGAGAAGAAAAGGGGTCAGAGCAAAAATACAGCAGTCTAATTGAGTCTGTGGCTTGGGGAAGGGCCTGTGCGGTGTTCAATTAGCTCTGAAACTACTGTATTTTTACTCCAACCTCTTTTCTCCCCTTTTTTCCATTTGATCTCGTGTGTTGTAAACTATCGCAGATAGTTGCTCTCTCCCTCACCGAGCGTTGGAAGACAGCACTTCAAACGGTTTCAGTCCGGTCCATTGCGAGATAAGAGTCAGATAGGAGAATGATGTGTTCATAAAAGTTGCTCAATGGTTAAACAGAGTGCCTCGGCTATTGCTTGGTGCGTTGTTAGTCATCGTCACATCAATGATGAGCTTTGCGAATGGACCGGAGTCTTCGAATGAGCGATCACTCAATGCCCCGTCCCTTGAATATCTTGGCTTCGACGAAGCTCAGCTATCCGATAAGGCCAGTGAGGGCCTCAGAGAAATTTTCTCAGGCAGAATGTTCTATAGCGCAGTGCCTCTTAGCTTCTCGGAGGCGGTGGATGACGCTGCAGCAGCCGAAAAGGAAAAGCTAGGCTATGACCCTAGCACAGCTTATGGAAGGTTCTTCAGGAATGGAAGCTTGCCATCACCACCCACCCGCGATGTAGATCCTGAAATCTCCCTGGGTGAAGTTGTCTTCGAAAGAGAGGGTGTTGAGCTTAAAGGCATTAATTGTTTCGCATGCCACTCAGGAGTTGTGAATGGGCAGGTGATTGCGGGGCTGGGAAGCAATTCAGTCATGCAAAGTCCTCCCCGTCCAGAGGGTTCCGAAGGGCCCAATATGTTTCAGATATTGGCGGCTTTGACTCCTGCAGAACAACAGGTCGTTGCCGAGGCTATGGGCGGAAGTTACGCAGTAAGTCCACTCACGCCTGAGAGGACTAGTCGCGGAGACAATTTCGGTCCCTTTGGTGTGTGGGCTCATGGTGCAGCGCTCGAAGATCCGGAGAATAAAGGTCTGGCTGTGAGTGCAGAAAAGACAGAGCTGACAGACATCATCGAGAATAATATGACACCGCCGGTAAATCCGATGCCGTGGTGGTTGATGAAGTACAAGACATTTGACTATTGGTACGGCGATGGCAACCCCTACGATGCCGGGCACTTTTCGTTTAACTTCACCGGTACGCAGGCAAACGTTAACGACATTCATGCCGATCACGTGGCATCAACAGCCAAAGCCCTGGCTTTTGCTCGGGAGACAGTTTCTCCCGAATTTCCCGGCAAGCTCGATGCAGAGCTCGTTCAAAAGGGCGCCGATATTTTTCACGAGCGCACCTTTATAAAAGATTGGGATAATTTTAGAGCTTGTTACAGGTGTCACGGCAACTACACCAAAATCGGTGACAACCCTGACTACAGTGTGCCTGGCTCTTGGATGGTAGACTACGACGGTACGGAGTATGAAAACGCTCGTACAGACACAAAATACAATGAAATCGTAAAGGCTTTCGCACCGGTAAATGAGCACATAACAAAACTCCAGACGTACTTTGAAACGGTGGATCAGCCTGATCTAGGGACCATTTACGAACCACTCAAGGGTGAAGGCTATGTGCCGCCACCACTAGTCGGGGTCTGGGCAACCGCACCTTACTTTCACAATGGATCGGTGCCTACCGTGGAAGCGGTGTTGAATTCAAAGCTCCGCCCTGAGATTTGGACGAGGAACGAGGATCCGAATGCTTATGATTTCGAAAGCCTCGGAATGGTTTATTCAACACTATCTCGTGCAGAGCTCGCAGAAAGCGATCGCATCATGGAAACTGCGCCGCATTTGAGCCGGGAATCTCTAGACCAGATGTTCATCTACGATACTAAGGGCTTCGGTCGGGGCAACATGGGTCACAAATTCGGCGATCGGCTAACACAAGATGAGCGCATGGCAGTCATTGAGTTTCTCAAAAGTCTCTCAGGCCCCGATATGCCTTCTGCATCCCCACCGGTCATCCCGGATAGGCTTGCGCAACTTGGAATTAATTGACGAATTGGAGGAACCCATTGTGGGCTATGTAGCCACCAATTGGATGCAGAAAAAGAGTGCTTCACTGCCATTGAGACTTGGGATTCTGCAGAGCACTACCGCAAGTATCTTCAGTGGCGCACCGAGGGCGGCATAGCCGATGCGCTGGACCCCATCCTCTTGGATGGCTGGCAAGGAGCGCTGGGCTCCGTCAAATGGCTGGGACCAAAGCTGGAAGTCTAAGAAGAACTGGGGGCACTGACAACTTGACAACTGAAGCGGTTGTGAATTTGGGGTTAGATGTTTTTTTTCTACCTTGGAGTAATATCAGGGAAAGAGCGGCGGCATTGCCTATCCCAGTATATTAATCTGGATGAATTTCCGCGCTAAGTTGTCAAGTTGTCGGAGTCCCCTGTTGCCCTCAACATTACACTTATTCTGGCTGCGGCTGCAAAGACATGCTGCGTTCACTAATGATCTGGATAAAGTCGGCTGTAGTGCCGCAGCAGCCGCCCACCAGATTGGCACCTTTCCTAATCCACTGTTCGGCGAAGTCGGCGTAGCGTTCAGGGGTTAACTCGTCTCTGATGGTAAGGTGGCCATCGCTTGTCTTGTCTCCGCCGAGCAGCCAATCTTTGGGTATTTCAGAAAAAGCGTTGGCATAGCCGCCCACGACATCTGCCCCGGATTTCACCAATATCGGCATTGCTTCGGTGATGCGCTCTGGCAGGCAACAATTTGCCAAAATCCCGGCAGGTTTATAGACCTGCAACAGAGAGCATACAGTAGATAGAGATTCGCCGCTCTTGAGGCAGGCGCTTTGCTCATCATGCAGCGTGAGCGCAACAAATACCGGCTTTCCACTTTCGCAGGCTGCCTGTGCAGCCGCCTGCGCCTCCGTGGAATGCGACATGGTCTCGCAGATAAACAGATCTACGTAAGGAGCCAGTCCTGCTACCTGTTCTCTGTAAAGGGGCATGAGAGTCTCTTGCGCCAGCACCAGGTCCGGTCGAAAGCTTCCATTCAGCGGAGGCAATGATCCGGCGATGAGCACACCATCAATACCCGCTTTGTCCCTAGCCTGCCGGGCAAGCTTGCCCGCCAATTGGTTGAGTTCAACCGTGCGGTCTTCAATCCCTACCTTGGCCAGGTCATTTCGAATAACGCCGTAACTGTTAGTGGTAATCATGCGCGCGCCAGCCGCAATGTTTTCGAGATGGATATCTACAATGACTTCCGGGGCAACCAGCAGGGCGTTGGCGGACCAGATTGAGTTAGGAATCTCGACGCCTCTTTGGGACAGGGTTTTACCCATGCCAGCATCAAGAATAGTGACCGGGTTTGATGACATAGAATTTTTAACTCAGGCTTCAGCACATCGTAACATTCGCCAGATAGAGACGCCGAGTATGCCGTAAACAAATAACAGGGGCAATGAGGCCAGCAGGGAAGCTGACTGCAACTCTCTCAATCCCCCCAGGAAAAGCAGGCTAAGTGGCAAAGTGCCAAGAGCGAAGGCCCAGAATACGCGATGCCAGCGAGGAGGATGCTCGTCCTCGGTCAGGTAGCGGGTTGCCCCCGCCGCCAGGGTATAGGCAGCCGAATCATAGGTTGTCGCCACGAACACAAGCCCGATGACAGCCACCAGCAATACCAGCACCGAGCCAAATGGCAGAAGAGAGACAATGCTCGCGATAGCGGTGGCTGGGCTTATTTCTGTCGCCTCCGCCACTACCGGGTAAAGGCCATAAACTTCCAGATACTGTGCATAGCCGCCGAGCACCATAAAGAACAGCGCGCAGCCGAGGCTGCCCCAACCCAACACCCCCAAAATAAGTTCTCGTAAACTTCGACCGTGAGAAATTTTACAAATAAACATGCCGACGAACGGTCCCATCGCCAGCCACCAGGCCCAATAGAATACTGTCCGTGATTCTACGAAGTCGGCTCTTTGCAGAGGGTCGGTCCAGGTGAGCATGCGTAGAAAGTTGGTGGTGACAGTGCCAATAGATGTGACACCTGCTTCTAATATGAAAAGAGTTGGGCCAATCAGCAATATATAGACGATCAGTATCAGTGCCAAAACCGAGTTAATTGTGCTTAGTCGCCGTATGCCGTCGTTCAGTCCTTTATACACACTAAAAGCGATCAGCCCGGTAGCGGCCAGAATAACGCCCAGCTGTAGGCTAAAGCCGTCCTCGATGCCAGTAAGTTTGTTGAGTGCCGCCGAAACCACCGAGGTGCCGAAGCCCAGCCCGGTAGCGCAAGTGCCAATAGTGCCAACAATGAACAGCAGATCGACGAGACGGCCAGGCCACAACTCCTGTTGCTTGCCCAACACTTCACGACAGGCAGAGCTTAGTCGTAACTCTGGAATTTTACAGACATGATAGGACAGGCACAGGCCCACGGCCGGCAGGCAATAGAACGCCCAGCCAATGGGTCCCCAATGAAACATGCCGTAGCTATTGGCCATTAACAAGGCAGCGTCGGACTCTGGTTCGATGCCAAACGGCGGCGCGATATAGTAGAACGTCCACTCGGTCGCTCCCCAGTAAATTAACGAAGCGGCGATGCCCGCGCAAAACAACATCGATGCCCAACTGTAGCGCCCATACTCTGGGCCATCATCGGGGCCTAAAACCAGGTCACCATGACTGCTTATGGCAATAAAGAGCAGAAACCCCAGCGTGAGAATTGCAGCGATTACGTAGAACACACCCATGCGCGTGGTTATAAAGACGTAGAAACGTTCAATTGCCATCGCGCTCCACTGAGGCGCGATTAGTATTGAGCCGACGATAACCACCAATAACAGGAGGCCGCCAGAGAAGATAAATTTGTCAACAGACTGGGGGTTTGCTTCGATAGTTTCGGAAAACTGCAAAATGCGCTTGCTCACTTCTTATTATATTGGAATCGCTTGTGCGCTTGGATTTAACCCCATACGGCAATGCCTGTATAGAAATAAATCTTTACTTATTTATTCGATAAATAAATCTGTTCCTATTTAGTCTTTTTAACACTCGTTATTACTTACCAGTCGGCGCGACAAAAACTTCTCCCACACCTCGGTCCCTCGGATCTGCAGCAGGCTGCAACTCGTCACCCTCGCGCCAGATCACCTGCACATCACCAAACTCCCAATCGTGGGGCTGCACCCGGTAGCCTCGTTCTCCCAAGGCCGTGATGGTCTCTTCGGGCAAGGGTATGGCGATGCTCATGGTAATTAAGTCAGGTGGTAACAGCTGATGGTGAAAACGCGTGGCGCCTACGGCTTCCAGGGGTGTCATGTCGAAGTCGATAATGTTGACGATGGTCTGAAACACCGAGGTAAAAATTGTCGAGCCGCCTGGTGTTCCTAACACCATCATCGCCTCGTCATCCTTAAGTAGTATAGTGGGCGACATAGAGGAGAGTGGGCGCTTGCCGGGCTGGATCTCGTTGGCATTGTTGCCTACCACGCCATATACGTTGGGTGAGCCTGGCTTGGCGCTGAAATCATCCATCTCGTTGTTTAACAAAAAGCCTGCGTCGCCAACCACTACCCCACTGCCGAAAGCCCAGTTGATGGTGTAGGTGTTGGAGACAGCATTGCCCCACTGGTCGATGATGTAGTAGTGCGTGGTGTTGGGTGAGGTAAGGCCTGGGCTGACGCCTTCCAGGGTTGAGATGGCCCGGGGGTTCACTTCCCAAGCACGGCGAGCAATATAGTCATCGGATAATAGCGTCTCGATATCTACTTCAACGTAGTCTGAATCCCCCAGGTATTCACCGCGATCGGCGAATACGCGCTTTTCCATTTCTGCCACCAGGTGAATGTACTGGTGGGAGTTATGGGCCACGCCCTCAAAATGCGGTGCCAGGTAGTCCTTCATCTTTAGAAGCTGAATGACGCCAAAGCCACCCGAGCTAGGAGGAGGCGAGGACAGGACTTGATATTCGCGCCAATTGGCTTGTAAGGGGTCGCGCCAGACGGCCTCGTAGCTGTCCAAGTCTTCCAAGCTGATGAGACCGTCGCTCTTCTCCATCTGTGCAACTATGAGACGAGCGGTTTCGCCACGGTAAAAATCATCCGGCCCCTGTTCGGCGATGCGCTCCAGCGTCGCAGCCAGCTCCGGCTGTTTAAACAGCTCGTTGGCGCTGATATCAGCGAAGTACTCATTAAAGTTGGTCTGATCACCAAACCAATTGATATTGGCGCGAATCTCGTCCACTAGGATTGGCGCTGGCAAAAAGCCATCTCGCGCGAGCGCAATCGCCGGCTGAATAAGCGCGCGCCAGGGCATGGAGCCGAGGCGTTGATGGGCTGCCCACATACCGGCCACCGTGCCTGGCACCGCGGCGGCTCGTGCGCCAATCAGTGTCGCGTTCTCGATGACCTCGCCCTGCTCATCCAGATACATATCGCGATGGGCCTCCAGGGCGGCCTTCTCCCGATAATCCAGAAAGGCGGACTCCCCGTCCATATGGGTGAGCATGAAACCTCCGCCGCCAATGTTGCCGGCATCAATATAAGTGACCGCCATGGCGAAACCAGTGGCGACGGCAGCATCCACGGCATTACCGCCTTGCATCAGGATGTCCTTAGCTACTTTGGCAGCGTGAGTGTCGGGGATGGCGATGGCGGCGTAGGCCCCGGTGCTGGGCGCTTCATCAGATGCTGCTGAGACGCCTGTCGCGGGAAAGGTTGCTGCCATAACAAGCAGTAATGTGAGGCTGGCGCTGGTGGCTTGCTTGCGTTCCATATGGAGTCAACTCTTTAAGAAAAGGGGTCAGGGTAAAAATACAGTAGTTTTATTGGGCTTGGGGCCGTGTTTTTTTTAAGTTATGGGTGGTTAGGGCAGCTACTTTGTTTTTGAATTTGTCAGTGCCCAGGCTTAGACCTTTTTTATTGAGTAACGGATACCGTTTTTTAGAGACTGCCGAATTCAAACTCGAAGTGAGGTCGCTCGTTCTGAGTCGGTTTAGTTTCGACTTACCTGGACTCAAGTCAAATGAGGGGCAGATGATTGGCTTTGATTCTATTTTACTCTATATCTTTTTGTAAGAGTCAAGCACGAATCGCTGAGGACTGGACAGCAACTGTGAGAAAACCAGATCTTCATAAAGCTCGACACCATCGACCTCCACAGTGCCAATACTTAACGTCCGTCTGCCGTTATCAACCATGGCCATGTTTGGCACTGGCCTTTCCATCTCAACGATTTCATCCAGCTTTGGAGTCATTGAAATTTCATTACCAAGGTCTTCAAGTTCAAACGGCAATCTGAGAAATTTACCCTCAGCAACCGAATTGACAGTCAGTGTATTTGTGCTGGTCGAGTAGGCAGCTGTGGGGCTCGTTGTATTATCGTTCCGTGCCATCATTTTCAAAGAGATGTGATTGCTCTGCGTGTCTGTTTCGCAATCAATCTTTTCATCGAAGTAACAATTCTCAGGCCCGCCGAAATTTTCTGGCCCGACTGCTGGATTTATAAAAGCAATTGTCTCTACCACACTCATACCGCAAACGAGCACTCTCCCTAAAGGGATATAGCTATTGGCTGGGTCATCGTAGGCAAGGTTATAGGCAATATTTATGGTCCAATCACTGGCGACGAAATCGGTAGCACTATTCCGCCGCACCATAGAGATCACCCCACTCCTGTTGCTCGAATTTGTACTCTCGAGTGGAATAGTGCTGACTGGCTCAATCCTGCCGACACTGCCCGCACAAGTTTTGAAAGTATAGCCGCCGCCCCTCAAAAATGACGCAGCGGTTGCGCTATAAATAAATGTATTGTCGTAGTGGCCAGCTGCCACATATTTGATGAAACTCTCAGTTGTTTCCGACATCGATAGGTCGTCAAGCCCTAAGAAGCAAACTCCCTATGACGTGTCAACTTCAACGATCGTCCCTCCAAGCGCCCCAGTAAATGTCGGGACTTGAATTAACACCAGAAGTCCAGTGAGCAATAAAGAATCGTTAATTTGGTGGCGTCTTGAATTCATTGAAATAATCTCTGATTTTTTCGTGTCCGATACGGCTGCAATAACTTGATTAGATCAACTTCAGGAGATGGAACGAGCACAGCGAGCAGAACAAATACAAAACTAGGGACAGATTTATTCTTCGAATACTGGAGCGGATGCTGGCATGCTGGCTCAGATACCAGTAATCCCTATTATAGATAGCGAAGCCTTCCGGGCCCCATTCATCCTGGTGTGGGCCCCGGTTGTATAAGGCGGTTGAGTGTAGTCAAATACTGTCATTAAGCTAAGAAAAAACTGTATTTTTCGGCCAAGCCCTTTTCAATCGCCCCCCTGTTTAGAGGAATTCCCCATGAGATTGCTACTCAGCGTCCTAGCGCTCTGCATCACTTCCAGCCTGTCAGCCCAATCGGTCTCGCTCGACACGCCGCAAGGCGACTTGATTGGGGAGCTGTCCGCCAGCAGTGATGCCGTGCGGGTATTCCGCGGGATTCCTTTTGCGGCGCCGCCAGTGGGGGATGCGCGCTGGAAGCCACCTGCTGATGCGGCTGTCTGGACGGGTGAACTGCTGGCAAGAGACTTTGGTCCCAATTGTGTACAGCAGCCCTACCCGGAAAATTCCTTTTTCTACCGACCGGCTCGACTTACCAGCGAAGACTGCCTCTACTTGAACGTTTGGACTCCCGCCGAGTCCGATGAGCAACTGCCGGTGATGGTTTGGATTCATGGTGGCGCGCTTACTCGCGGTAGCGGCGCGACTGCGACTTACGATGGCACGAACCTGGCGCAGAAAGGGGTTGTGTTGGTGACTATCAACTATCGCCTCGGCGTGTTCGGTTATTTTGCCCACCCGGAGCTCATCGATGAGTCAGAGGATGGTGCGGCGGGTAACTACGGTCTGCTGGATCAGGTGAAAGCACTGGAGTGGGTGCAGGACAATATCGCGGCATTTGGCGGTGATCCTGATAACGTCACGATTTTTGGTGAGTCTGCAGGTTCGTGGAGTGTCAATCTGCTCACGGCATCGCCGTTGGCAGAAGGCTTGTTCCACAAAGCCATTGGCGAAAGCGGCGCGCGCCTTGATCCGCGGATGACGCTCGCAGATGCATCCAGCAATGGCAGTGATCTGGCGGCAGTGCTGAATGCAGAGTCACTTTCGGAATTACGCGCAATGCCGGCGCAACAGCTGTTGCAAGGCGCGGTAGAAAACCGTTTTCGTACCGACGGCATCGTGGATGGGTGGTCCATACCGGACCAACCCTATGTCATTTTCTCCAGTGGTCAGCAGAATAAAGTGCCGGTGCTGGTGGGGTTCAATGCTGAAGAAGGCACGACGCTGGGAGCCCTAGGCCGGATTCCGGAAAACGATGATGTGTACATCTCCCGAATTCAGAACCTCTACGGTGAATTAGCGGCAGACTATCTTGCGCTCTATCCGGCGGACAATCTTCGAAAGTCCACGCTCGATCCCGCTCGGGATTCGGGCTTTGGCTGGAACTCAATCACCTGGGTGAGAACCACTGCGAATGTCGATGAAGAGGCTTATCTTTATTACTTCAGCCATCGACCGCCTGGTCCGCGAAAAAATATTCTTGGCGCCTATCATGCTGCCGAGATTGCCTATGTATTCAATAACACTCAGACGCTAAGAAATCCCGCAACCGAAGAAGACCGACAGATGGCTGACATCATGTCCGACTTTTGGCTTAATTTTGCTAAGACCGGTAACCCCAATGGCGCAGGTTTACCGCAGTGGCAGCCCTACACTCGAACCAACCCGAATTACGTGGAGCTTAATGTCACTGCGCGTCCAGAAACTGATTTGACGCCGGCCACGTGGGATTTCTTCGACAAAGTACAGGCGAATCGTCGCGCGGCTAATTGAAATAAATGATAAAGGGGGCGTAGGGGTTAAAAATTAGACTCTTCGTCCCCTTATTTTAGGCTGCAACAGGTTTAATGGTTTGCGGCCCAAGCAAAAAACTTGGGCAGGCGTAAAAATGCAGTACTATATTAAGCCCCGGATTCAAAACAGATCAGGCGAACACTTGTGAGTGATTATTCGCGTAGACAATTTTTGCAAGCGTCCTCAGTGTTTGTTCCTGCTGGGCTTTCCTCTTTATCCACACTTGCCTTACCTAGCCCTAGCGCTGCTTTGGCTCAGCCAACTGGTGCCGGCGTAGTGCCGGAGCCTTATCCCTCGGCATGGTTGCCTGCAGGCATTCGCTCCCGTTTCGTTGATGATATAAATGGGCTGCGCATTCATGTCCTGGAAGCTGGCTATGAATCGAGCGGCAGGCCAGCCCTGTTGCTACTGCATGGCTTTCCCGAACTCGCCTACAGTTGGCGGCGAATCATGTTGCCGCTAGCTGAGGCTGGTTATCACGTTATCGCACCTGATGTGCGCGGATATGGGCGGACCACCGGCTGGAGTTCGGATTACGACACAGATCTGACACCGTTTCGTCGCCTTAACAAAGTTCGCGATGCTCTGGGCCTGGTTGCTGCCTTTGGTTATGAGTCGGTGGCCGCAGTTATTGGTCACGATGCTGGCGCACCGCTGGCCGGCTGGTGTGCTCTCACTCGCCCTGATATTTACAAATCTGTGGTAATGATGAGCGCGCCTTTTGGCGGGGTTTCAACTTTGCCCTTTGATACAGTAAATAAACCTACTAGAACAACCGCCTCTGCACCGACGGATATTTATGCTGATTTGGCAAACTTGTCACGGCCTCGAAAGCACTATCAGCGTTACTACAGAACCCGTGAGGCGAATGAAAATATGTGGCACGCGGAACACGGCATTCATGATTTTATTCGCGCCTACTATCATTTCAAGAGTGCCGACTGGGAAGGAAACCAACCGCATCGACTTGCCGCGCGCACGGCAGAGCAATGGGCACTGATGCCCGAGTACTACATCATGGACCTTGATGCAGGCATGGCAGAAACAGTCGCGGCGAAGATGCCTTCCGCTGCAGAAATCGCCGCTAATAGCTGGTTGCCAGATGATGAGCTCGAGGTCTATGCCACTGAGTATGGCCGCACCAGCTTTCAAGGCGGGCTGAATGGCTATCGCATGGGTGGCACGACAATTGGGCGGGCGGAAGTGGAGCTGTATTCTGGCAGAACTATCGATCAGCCTTCCATGTTTATCAGCGGCAAGAGCGACTGGGGAACATTCCAGAGCCCAGGGTCATTCGAGCGCATGCAGGAGCAAGCCTGTACGGACATGCGAGCCGTCCATCTTGTTGATGGAGCCGGCCACTGGGTGCAGCAGGAACAGGCAGAAGTCGTTTCTCGGTTGATTCTGGAGTTTCTGGAGAATGCGGGCTAGCAATATATCAATAGATAGAATGAATAGGGACAGATTAATTTATCTGCAAAGTAGGTCTGTCCCTATTACGTTCTGTTCGTTCTGGTTTTAGAACGTTGCATTAGCATTAAACGGGCTGGCCGTGCCACCCGGGACTGGATTAATCTGAATAGAAGTCATGAACTCCCAGCGTTGCAATCGATTCGCTGTTTCCGCCACATCCTTCAGATAGCCATTATCTACAATAGGCAACCCGAGCGTCACCTGAGTTAACTGATGCACCGGCCGATTAATCCCTTCAACCCCGGAAGGCTGCACGTCATTAACCGCATCGCTCACCAGCACCGCGATATCTCTATCCCGTAACCAGGGAATTACCGAAGCATGCAGGCCGGCACCTCCGCGGTTATAAGCCCAAGGACCTTCTTCTTCACGCTTTAACCAGCGGCCGGTGCGAATCAGCAGGGCATCGCCGCTGCCGATGCTTACGCCGGCAAATTCTTCCCAGGCCTCGAGATCTTCAACATAGATTGGCGTGCTGGGATCGAGCCAATCCACGCCTTTCATCAGGGGCATGTCAACGAGAATGCCGCGGGTGATATAGGAGGTACCCATGCGATCGATCGCCAGATCCTGACAACCCTCAGGGCCGAGGTTTTGTGGGTAGCCGTTGAAGATATACCATTCGCCGTCGATTTGTTCCCGGGTGCGGTAATGGCACAAGGCATCCAGATGGGACAGCATGCCATCATGCAGGGAGAACTGAATCTCATCCAATGCGAAGGTCGGCAAACCGGTGTCTTCGTCGATGCGGCTCATCCAGTGATCTGTTGGCCCAAAGGCCCCCGCATCCATGGCTGGTTCCATGGTGACGAAGTGCTGCAGTGTCACGGTAATACCTTCCCTGACCAGCGCAGCGGCCTGACGGGTTTTCTCCGGCGTAATCAGGTTAAACGTGCCGCGTTGATCACTGGTGCCCCAACGCCCCCAGTTAGACAGAGACTGCTCCCACTGACCCAGGGTATCGAGGGTAACAACCCTGGCCCGTTCCTGGGTGGAAGGGTGAACGCTGAATTCCTGTGAATGGGAAGACACTGCTGAAAACACAAAGGCGAGAAGGCCTATAGCGAGTGCGTTTGCTGTTTTCATGGTGCAACCTCGCGAGAGTTCCTGATTTTGATAATAGTTGTTCTGAACTTAGCTATTTAGGGTTCACTGTATCCTATTCAGACTGAAAAATTGAAGGATTTGGCGTTATAAATAATGGGGCAGGGGAATCTTCAGCAAACTTTCCTTCTCTATCTTGTTTCCCCCTCTTTTTTCTCGGCTACCTGCGTTCTCATCAATGGACCTCCCATTCCAGATAGCCTCTATTTCCACCTTCTCGTACAAATCAATGGTTCTCAGTGGGGGCAGGGTAAAATCACAGTACCATATTTTTGTCTTGCCCCTTTTCTTGTTGGGCTGGCTGCAAGGCGGCGAACATCTCGCCTTCGATAACGAACCCACTATGGCTGATCTGCACCTTAGCCTGCTGGATAAATTCGGCGTGCAGGTTGACGAACTCGGCGGCAGTAGCGCACCACTGCCCATCTAATCAACAAGATGACTGAATCAATCCACAGGATGAGCCCACCCAAAAATTTTTCAGTGACCTGCTTTGGCAGAGGCTGTGCGACGCTGTGCATC
>MDTC01211553.1_pt1 | contig 18864 bp, 10 predicted proteins | sample 811181 | NCBI WGS metagenome assembly MDTC01 (sample SAMN05326644, study PRJNA326480) | marine metagenome | isolation source: seawater | place: Pacific Ocean: North | collected 2011
CTCAAAACTGTGATTATTCTAGGGCAGCCATGGCAGCCGAAAACCTGGCCGATGCTTGGAAAGAAGCAGAGAAACTTTTGAACAAAGGAAAAACTGCTGGTGCGCTTGACGTACTACGAAAATTCGACCCAGACGGTAAAGAAGCAGTCACCCTAAAACTCGCAGGTCAAGCGGTCTACATGCAAGCTACAAAGAGCGGTTCCAAGGCAGAATACAGGAAGGCCGCAAAATTACTGCGGGATGCATTGAAAGCTAATCCTAGAGACAAAGAAGCCAATGCACTAAATAACCAAATTTTGAATGAAATGCAGGACAAAGGAATCGCTGCAACAACCATTCCAAGGCTCTTCAATGAGGGAACACCTACACCTGCAGGATTATTCGCAATAGTTGCAGGTTTGCTTCTGATCCTTGCTGCATTACAATTTGCACAATCCAGTCCCGAGTTTGAGGACGGCGAAGCGGAGATGCGAATTACATGGACCGATCAAAACGGGATTCAGCATGATGAAATCGTCACAATAGCTCTGCACAGAGCGGAAGCACCGCTGCATGTTGAGAATTTCATACTTTTAGCAGAGAGCGGCAAGTACGACAATGTAATCTTCCATAGAGTGATTGAAGGGTTTATGATTCAAGGAGGGGACTTCGAATACAACAGTGGTTCTGGAGGTCATGCAGCACAATGGTATGGATATTGCAACGGTAAGCAAACCAATACTGATGGTGTTGCGTATACTGCAAAAACCTGTCAAATGAATCAGTGGTCTCTTCCCGGTGAACATGAGAACGGGCTCAAACACAAACCGGGGGCACTGGCTGCTGCACACGCTGGCCTGAATACAGACGGCTCACAATTCTACATTGTTCCAACTGGCTCTGATCCTACATGGCTCGACTGGAGCGAGGGTAAAGATTGCTCCCAACAATCTTGTCATACTGTTTACGGGACAGTTACAGATGGCCAAGAACACATTGACTCAATATCACAAGTTGATACCGATAACGACAGACCAGTCGATAACGTAACTATTCGTTCTATAACGATTACAGATGATGGAATTAAAGGCGATTCTCCTTGGTACCAATTCTGACGAATAATACAGACATAAGACATGTTGATATGATGGGGACTAACCCCTTCAATCATGAGCGAATCAGACCCTTTTAACTCGAAAAAAGAATTCGCACTTGGTGGTCATTATTATTCCCTTGATTCAATAGATGAATCTGGCATTGATACATCCTCCCTTCCATATTCGGTTAGAGTGCTTCTAGAAGGCGCATTGAGAAATTGTGACGGCTTTCTGATTACTGAAAACGATGTAAAAAATATCGCAACCTGGACTGCAAATGGTGAGAGAGGGGAAATCCCATTTCGCCCATCTCGAGTCATTTTACAAGATTTTACAGGAGTTCCAGCGGTAGTTGATCTTGCTGCACTTCGTGATGCAATGGTAGAAATGGGTGGAGATCCAGAAAAGGTAAATCCACAAGTGCCAGTAGACTTAGTAATTGACCATTCGGTGCAAGTTGATGTTTCTGGTTCGAATGCCAAAGCACTAGATCTCAATCTAGACATCGAATATCATCGAAATATGGAAAGATATACATTCCTAAAATGGGGTCAACAATCTCTTGAAAATTTCAGGGCAGTGCCACCTTCAAGAGGGATTGTGCACCAGGTTAATTTGGAATGGATTGCTACAGTTGCGAGAGAAGAAAATGGAGTTTGGTTACCAGACTCTTTGGTAGGTACAGATTCGCACACCACGATGATTAACGGACTCGGGGTACTAGGTTGGGGAGTAGGTGGTATTGAGGCTGAGGCTGTTATGCTAGGCCAACCAATCTACATGTTGTCACCTGATGTCGTAGGATTTAGGCTAACTGGCTCTCTAAACCCCGGGGTAACGGCGACAGATATGACGTTAAGAATCGTAGAGATGCTTAGAGAACATGGAGTTGTTGGTAAATTTGTTGAGTTCTTTGGACCTGGAATGTCAGCACTATCGTTGCCAGATCGTGCTACAATAGCAAATATGGCTCCAGAGTATGGAGCAACTTGTGGCTTCTTCCCTGTTGATGAAAACACTCTATCTTACATGCGCTTATCAGGAAGAGAAGATGACCACATCGCTGGAGTTGAGGCATATTGCAAGGCGCAAGGTCTCTGGTACGATGCATCTGCTCCTGAGAAGAGTTACACAGCAATGCTTGAGCTTGACTTGTCCACAGTTGATCCAGCACTGGCAGGCCCTAAACGCCCACAAGACAGAGTAAATCTTTCTGATATGGCTACACATTTCAAAGATTCACTCACACATGAATTAGGCCATCACGGGCACGGTCTTTCTACAGATGATTTGTCCAAGTCTTCACTGGTTGGAGATGATTATGATTTGAATCATGGCGATGTTGTCATCGCAGCCATAACCTCATGTACAAACACTTCAAATCCCGGAGTTATGCTTGCAGCAGGTCTACTTGCTAGGAACGCTAGAAACCTGGGTTTGAATGTCAAACCGTGGGTAAAAACCTCATTAGCACCAGGTTCTAGAGTAGTTACAGAGTACTACGAGGCTAATGGGCTCAACGAGGATTTAGCCGCATTGGGATTCAACAATGTTGGCTACGGCTGTACAACCTGCATTGGAAATTCTGGACCACTACCTGATGACATTGAGGCAGCAATCGATGAATCAAATTTGATTGTTGGGTCAGTAATTTCAGGAAACAGGAATTTTGAGGGCAGAGTTCATCAGAAGGTCAAGGCATCCTATCTTGCAAGCCCGCCGTTGGTCGTTGCATATGCAATCGCAGGTAGTTTGGACATTGATTTGACAACTGAACCTATTGGGGTGAGTACTGATGGAAACCCTGTCATGCTTAGTGATGTATGGCCAAGTGATGAACAATTAAATGACGCTTTAGGGAAAATCACTCCTGAGATGTTTAGAGAGCGCTACTCTACTGTAATGCAAGAACCAAGGTGGGATTCTATTCCTAGTGAGCCGTCTCCATTGTATCCATGGCAGGATGACTCAACCTACATTCGTTTACCAAGTTTCTTCCAAGGGCTATCGAAAGAAGCCAAACCGATTGAGTCGATTGAGCAGGCTAAAGTGCTGCTGAAATTGGGGGATTCAATTACCACGGATCACATATCTCCAGCAGGAGCTTTCCCTGCCGATGGTCCAGCGGGGATGTGGCTTACAGAAAGAGGCGTAGAGCAAGAAGATTTCAATTCATTTGGCAGTCGAAGAGGCAATCACGAGATTATGATGAGGGGAACTTTTGCTAACGTTAGAGTGAGAAATCAGATGGCTCCTGGCACAGAAGGTGGCTACGCACTGAATCACACGAGTGGAGAAATAACTTCGGTCTTCGAGGCTGCTATGGATAGTAGCAACCCGATGGTTGTACTTGCAGGCTCACAGTATGGTACAGGCTCTAGCAGGGACTGGGCAGCCAAAGGGACTTATCTCCTTGGCGTTAAAGCAGTCATAGCAACATCGTTTGAAAGAATACATCGCTCCAACCTAGTTGGAATGGGTGTACTGCCCCTAACATTCAAGGAGGGAGAAGATGCTGAATCTCTGGGCCTTGATGGTAGCGAATCATTTGACATTCCTGTTACTGACGACGTGGAAGCCTTGCAAGAATTGACTGTTACTGCTCATAGACCAGATGGGAAATCTATTGATTTTACAGTTGATGTTAGGCTAGACACACCTGTCGAGGTTGACTACTATCGCAACGGTGGAATTTTACACACCGTTTTGAGAAATTTAGCAAACTAAACCGGTGGATTGATTTCCTCGAACATATAGGGTGATGATATGCAGGAGTTCCGTGGCTATGTTCGCTACCGATTCCGTAGTGATGATGATGATGTCGATGTTCTCCTAGAGGGAGACGCTGACTGGGTTAGAGAAATTATTGCAGAACTTGGCTTGAGCAAAGTAGGCTGGATGATGCCATTAGCTGTGGATAGCACAGATATGTCAAATTCGGGCCTAGCCATTTCTCCAAATGAGTCACCAGGGAAGCCAAGAGATATGGGTCCAGAACCCGATCCCACCCGCATTCCTGTCATTAGAAGGCCAATTGGCGAACTAGACCTTGCGGCTAAATTAGTCGAGATTGGATTAGAAAGTCCAGTCAGGCCTGAGGCCGATACACTCAGGGAGCAATTGCAGGAAATCGAAGAACCTCATCCTGCACAAGGCGCGATGATTCAAGATCCTATGGCTGAGGCATGGTTGAGAGAATTGTTACGTATTGTGGTCAGAACACATGGAGTGACAGCAATTACAACCGAAACTATTGCATTAGCAGCAAGTGATTATCTGGGAGATAGGGAAGGACTGGAGCTAGAAATGTTCCTTGAATCTTTATTCCGCTCTGGAAAATTAGTCAAAGTTCACGGTGGGGATGCCATTGGTTGGGGCCCATCTCCAGCCTGGTTAGCATCTGGGTTGTAATCTTAATCTTGCATAAATTGACAAATGTAAAAAACGGCCTACTGCGAGCCATTTTTCATTTTTCATAAAACACACCTTCCCAAAGGAATTAAAGTGGTAATTAATCTCGGAGATATGAGTGATGACGATGCTTTTGAAGAGTATTAACAAAGACGGACGAGCGAGGGCAATTTCGTTAGTTCTGATTATGTTGCTTTCAACCACAGCTGCAAATTTAGTATCTGCCTCCACATCGAGGACATATACTACCGACACAGATCCTGTCGATGTAGCATTAGGTGATTTTGATTGCGACGGTGATTTAGATATTGTAACTGCGAATGATAGAAGTACCAAGATTTCTGTCCTGTGGAATGAAAACGGACATTTCCAAAAGAGAACAGACGTTTGGACTTCGGCTAATCCAAATCAAGACGCTGATTTCGAAGACCACTCCAATACTCAACAAGTAGAGGTAGGAGAGTTCACTGGAGACGATGCAATTGACATCGTTATCTATGCAAGAAACAGACCTCTGCGTCAAGACGCAACAGGCGCTATCGTGGTAGACAAGCCAGGTAACGTCACTGTTATCGAGAATGATGGTTGCAACGTCGACACCTTCACAATCGGTGAGCAGTATGATGTGGTTTGGATGTGGGACTTAGCAGTTGCAGATCTTGACCAGGACGGCAATGACGACATCGTCACTCTGGAGTTACTTGCCGACTTGAAGCAACAGAGAGTTGTTACATACAGAGGCCCAATTACCTCCTCGACACAAGCCCAAATCACGAGTTTAGGTGATTCTACTCAAAATGCGTATCGTGAATTGGAATTAGGGGATTGGGGAGAACCTAGTCAAACTGGATTGTCTGGTTCATGCGACGACATAGATTTGTGGTTAGTCCGCTCAGAGGGTGTAGACTACATTACTGGAGCAGCAACAAATCCTGGTAAGTCCGACAACGTAACAGTTCTAGAATTCGATTGTCAGACGAATTCCTTCCCAGCAACCTTCACATGGAGCACTGCTGGCGGACAGGTCGGTACTGGTAGTTCACTTCACGTTCATGCACTAGGTCCAGAATTTGGTGGATTTGATATTGGTGATTTAGATGAAGATGGAATTATCGATGTTGTTGCTATCAATGATGCAAACACAGAGAATGTAACTTATGCAACAATAACTCAATCAACGCACACATACAGCCAATCAAAGACAGTTTACTTCGGTCCATACATCGCTTGGGAAGTAACTGTTGGAGAATTGAATGGAGACGGTGAACCTGATTTCGTTCATGCTGCTAAATTCAAGCAGTCCAATGCGACCTCTTCGACGGGAGATACGACTTCTAGCTATTACTTGAATCTGCCAACCAGTGTTCAGGTCACCCTTTCTAACGGTAATGGCGGACACATGAACCCACTGGAGTACTTTGGTGCAATGAGACCTACAACTGTAGCAATAGGCCAAGTTATCGGTGGACCTAACAGTGCACCTGATTTGATTGTAGGTCACGGAGCTTACGACCAATTCACCTACGATGACAACTTTGGATGGGATGGTTCCTATGACAGAATTGTTGTTATTGAAATGGATAACAAAGATCTAGCGGTTTCCAGTATTGATATCACTCCAACCGATGTTTATGTCGGTGCACTTGGTGAGGGTACAAGAGAAGTGGAAGTATCTGTAACAAACACAGGTATGGATATCCTAAACGGACAAGCAACCCTTGATGTTGAAATCAAGGAGGTTGATGAAGCTGCATCTACAAACGTCACAGTTTATGCAATGGACTGGGACAACCCTGAGGACAAAACCGGTTGTAGTGGTGGTTGTGGATGGACGACTGAAGCATACTACGGAGTGAGTCACTGGCACGAGGAAGTTGCTGCAAATAGTACGGAAGGTCATACCTCCGGAAACAATGCAGCAGCCCAGTCTGCTAATGCAAACAATCCAACAGACTTCATGTGGTCAGGTGTAATGAAAACCAACTCTAGTGGTGACAAGTGGTCTGGATACGAGCCTAACTGGGATGAGGGCCTAGTCCTCAACGACGTTGACCTCACCGGAGCAGACCGTGCTTGGATGTCTATCGAGATATTCAGACACTTGGGTCTCTCAGATCTGTACACCCAGGACACTAACGGATACGTCCTAGCAGAAGTTTGGGATGACGCTGCAATGATTGAAGTATTCTCAGAAGATGTAGGATGGGTAACAGTCGCTTGCCCAACAACTGCATTCTTCTCTGCCCAGTGTGCTTCCGGAACAAGCTACTGGGGAGGATACGACAACGGTAGACAAGAATCCGAAGCAAACACAGGACTTGACGCTGCGATTTACCGATACGGTGGAGCAATTCCTGGTACACAATACGGCTGGGGCAACTTTACCGAGGAAGACCTTGGAGCCTTTGACCTCTCTAGGTTCGCAGGAGATACAATTGACATCAGATTCAGATTCAAATCTGGCTGGGAAGGCTCTCTAGGATCCAACGAGACTCTTTGGTCTGGACGTGACGGATTTGCTATTGATAACATAACAATCTGGAAACAGAACACAGCATTTACAACGAATGTACAAAATCAGCAATCTACCATTAACATGAATAATCTTGCACCGAATGAAGATTACTCAACATCAATTCAGGCAGATTTCGTTAACGGAACAACTTACAGGATATCTGCTGTACTAAACTACGCAGATGATGAGCAACCAGCGAATGACGAAATTGTAGGATATGTTACTGCGTTCAATATTTATGACCCAGCCGTTATCGGTGTAGAGTCATTCAAACCTGGAAGTTTGTATGCAGAAGGGAATTTCCCTGTGGAGGTAAAGGTTGAGCATCTGGGTAACACAAATGTTACTTTTGATTTGGAAGCAACAGTGTTTAGTGCACTACCAACAGATGTATACTGTGGATCCCCGCTAGTTGTTTGTGAGGAAGGATTCGAGGGTGGTTCTGCAGGATTCAGATACACCGACGATAGCAATGCTAACGGTGGAATAATCGACGATTCTTCTTGTACTGAGAAGATCTTTGGATCTCACGCTTATTGGTTTGGACACCCATGTGATACTCCAAACTCCTTCGGCGATGTTTGGGAGAATGAGACTTTGACCATACCTGGTATTGACTTGACAAACATGTCTGGTGACTATGTGGCTCTAAACTTCGAATATTTCGCAGAAACTTGGTTCGAGATTCAGCAATCTGGAGCAACCACATCTGTAAACGATTACGCAGCAATTACTGCGGATTGGACCATGAATGGAAACGATTACGAGGGCCTAATTTACGGACAATGGATTGACTACAACGAAGATGGATTCTGTATCGTTGATGAAGACGGAAACGGATTCATCGACCCTGTCAATGAGACTACATTGGATAACACAGAAATCGAATACATAGGTGATCCAGTTAACGTCAATGGTGGCTCTGGTAACTACAATGTGTTCTTCAACACAGATGGACTTGTTCAGAGTAGAAGTATCGACCTGACACACCTCTACGTAGTTAACACCACCTCACCTGATTCGAATCTATGGACAGATGAATGTCTCAGTCTAGCAGGTTCAGTTGTAGACATCAACTTCGAGTTCTTGTCTAACGATGACGGACACAACGGACAAAACGATGGAGTACGAGGTGTTGCGTTTGACAACATTTCATTGCAGGAGTTTACCTTCAGTCAAGATGCAGTATACACCACATCAGTCATCGACCTTGACGCTGAAGAGAACAGAACAATAGCAATTTCAAACCACGACTTCGTCTCTGGAGTTTACATGATTGAAGTAGAATCTCAGTTTGACAACACTACAGCAGGTACACCATGGTTTGGATATGAAGAAATATCTGTAGCAAACAATGTTGCAAGAGTTATCTTCTCCGTAGAAAGTGTTGACATTACACTTGGTAAACCAGATCAAATCTCATGTCTAGACGATGTAATACTTGATTGTGTATTACCAATCGACAGTGCAAAAATGCATGATTGGTCCTTGGCAGCTACCAATGGTGTACTACAAGGAGACTACACATTCCACATGACAGTGGTCGATGAAGCAGATGGAAGTCAAGTGCATACTACAACCGCTGGACCAAGCGTAACATTAGGTGCTCACGAAAGGACTACTGTAAGCTTCACACCTTGGAATGGATGGATGGACGGACATTCTTACAACATCAGCTACCATGCTACTCTACCAGATGGAAGCACATCTGGTAATGTGAGATACTTCCATGCAACCTTTGCAGACCACGTAGATATCGCAATCTTGTCTGGAGACTCAACACGAGTGTCAGCAATCAAGGAAGATATGGTTATCCTAGGAATGTCATACACACAGTATGACATCAATGATTGGGACGATTACCTAGACCTAGGATGGATGACTCACTATGACAAGGTTATCATGCCTTGGCAAGAAGTCAACACAGCTAAACCAAGCGATGAGGGCGGCAAGGGCTACTACGAGTTGATTGGAGGCTCCTCCAACCAAAATGTCCTGAAGAGTTTCATGTCCGCTGGAGGTACAGTGCAAGTTCACCTTTCAGGTGCTACTGATTACTATGAGTACTCCTCTTCAACGGGAGAAAGTCTACTGCCGTTTGACATGGACATTCAACCAAGAAACACGCCAGAAACAAGAGTGACATACAGTAACATGGAAGTTGCAGATCCTTACCATCCGATTCTAGAAGATGTAGACTTGGCAGCTTTCCAAGGATTTGACCAATTCGGAACAGTCACTGAGGCGATAATAAACACAAAGAGCGCATCTGCGACTGCAATCCCAAGGGCATGTAATGGCTACTCAGAAGAGGGTGGATCATTCCAGAGGCTGTTGCAATCCGAGGCTGATGTCCAAGATACCGTTCTAGGTGTTTGCAGCTATGTTGACGGTGGTCTAATTGTAACAACTGTGGATGTATCCAGTGTTTCCGAGAGAGCAGACAGTTCAACATTCCCGCTACTAGGAAACATGTTGAGTTACCAAGTCTCTCCATATCCGGCTGGATTTGGAACGCTTGGAAGTGGACTAGATCTGACTATCAATGGACAAGTTCCATTATTCGACCCATCTACAGGAGGATATCAATTCCATTACATGAAGAGCAACTCTGAGGTAACATTCTCTTACACGACTACAACCTCTGAGACATTATCAACAGATTGGGTAATCAGTGGCCCAACCGATTGGGAAGGTGCTTCAATGGCTAGTGGAACTGACCACACCGATGTAGCAATGCCAACAGTGAACTTCTGTAAGACAGACCTGTCCTCTGCCACAGGATGTCTACAAGGCGCCACATGGGAAGTTACTCTATATCTCCACGATGAAGCTGGACATTCCAGAACCATTTCTGTAACAGTGATGACAGACGATACTAGGGCAGACGAGTTCAGACCAATTTCTGATGCACAAATCGACATGAGAGATGAGTATGAGGACAATATCGAAGACCGAGGAGTCAAATCTGTATCGGGAATCGATTGGCCACTAAACAGAATTCATCTTGATGAATCTGGTTCTTTGACAGTTCACTTTGATGCTGGTAATTCCTCTGATGCTGATGCATTGAGTGGTAATGGAATCGAGACCTATGAGTGGACAGTTCTGTTCGATAAGCCATACAATGAGGACAATTACAAACTTGAGGGTCACACATTCATTCGGCCATCTTCCAGTGATGGAGAGTGGGCATACACCTTCAACAACGTAACAGTTGACCCAAGCGGTCAGACAGAATCATTGATCAGAATCGAACTGGTTGTATTCGACCAGGCAGGCAAGAGTTCTGACAAGTACAAGATGTACTTCTCTGTCGTTCCTGAAGGATTTGGAGACGCAGAACCTACTGTACAAATAAATCTACAATTGAACGGTTCAAGAGTCGATACTGACACAATCACGCTAACTGGTAACGTCGTAGACGGTGCTGAGCAGGGTGATGTGTACGTCGAGGCTGCATTGCTAGACACAACCTTTGACGAGACAGCGGTTGCTAAGTATACACTTTCCCTTGAAGGAAAGTGGGCTAAATCAGAACCACTTGGAGATGGTGATGGGTTCGAGTTAACCTTGAACATCGAGGATCTATTCGATAACGAAACGAAAACCAAGAGAGTATTCATGAAAGTATACGAGGGTGATGATAAGCGCTGGCCTATCATCTATTGGATAGAGATAACGCTACCTTCCTGTAAGGGACTCACTGTTCCTGTTGAGGTGTTGGATGCTGAACCTGATGCATATTTCATCTGGAATGAGGACACCAAGACTTGTGAATGGTCTGGTGAATACACCGACTCTGATGGAGACGGAGTGCCAGACAAAGCACCTGTTAAGGAAGAAGCAGCATCTGATTCTGATAATACCATTATGTTCGTAGCAGGAGGAATAGGATTGCTAGTAATCGTACTTGTTTCTCTATTCTTCGTACTAAGCGGTGGAAAAGATAAGGAATACGATGATGTAAGCGCAGACTTCGGTGCAACAGCAGCAGGTTATGGTGGTGTAGCACAGATGGATCCAATGGAGCAGTATGTCCAACAACTGATTGCTCAAGGCTATCCAGAGGAGACTGCACGGGCCTATGCCGCCCAGTATGCGGGACATTTCCAGCAGCAGCAATAGGAAAACTCCTGACTCTGCCCCACAAGGGGCAAGGTCCGGAAACCGATTGACCTATGAGGTATGGGCTATCGCCGGGGTCCATGGACAAAGGTGACGTATACACCGTAGCTGATCTTGCGCTTGCTGATGAGGGAGCATTGAGGGTTGACTGGGCTAGATCTAGGATGCCAGTGTTATCCGCTCTCAAAGCACAAGCAGAAATCGACAAACCATTGGCTGGTATGAGAGTTGCAGGATGTTTACATGTCACCAAAGAAACAGCTGTGCTGATTGAAACAATCAAGGCAGCAGGAGCTGAAATCTCTTGGTCAGGTTGCAATCCGTTATCAACACAAGATGATGTTGCTGCTTGGTTAGCAAGTGAAGGTTACTCAGTACACGCTTGGCATGGCCAATCGGTCGAAGATTTCTATTGGTGTATTGATAAAACTCTAGAATTCAAGCCAACATTAACCTTAGATGATGGCGCTGACCTAATTGTAAGGGTACACGGGGAAAAATCAGAATTTGCTGGGACAGTGATAGGTGGTACTGAAGAAACAACAACAGGAGTTCACAGGCTGAGAGCTATGGCAGCCGCTGGAGACTTGAAGTATCCAGTTATAGCAGTCAATGACGCTGTAACAAAGTGGGACTTCGACAATGTCTATGGTACGGGGCAATCAACAATTGACGGTATTCTCCGATCTACAAGTGTCTTAATTGCAGGCAAAACATTCGTTGTTGCTGGTTATGGACACTGCGGCAGAGGTCTCGCAATGAGGGCGAATGGAATGGGTGCGAATGTAATCATAACAGAGGTTGATCCATTGCCTGGACTTCGTGCTGTTATGGACGGTTTTAGGGTAATGAAAATGGATGACGCAGCTCCATTAGGCGACATATTTTGTACTGCAACAGGAATGAAAGACGTTATTGTTGGTCGCCATATTGACGATATGAAAGACGGAGCTATAATTTCAAACACTGGGCACTATGACTGTGAGATAAATATTGGAGAATTAAACGATAGAGCATCATCAAAGCGTACCATACGTCCAGAGAATGATGAGTACACACTTGAAGATGGCAGAAAAATCTACCTTCTCGCAGATGGGAGGTTGGTTAACCTCGCTGCTGCTGAAGGTCATCCTTCAGAGGTAATGGATATGAGCTTCGCAAACCAATTTTTATCACTTTGCCGACTAGCAAAAGAAGCACATTCTATGGAAAACCAGGTTTATGATATCACGGTTGACCAAGACATGGACTTAGCAACTACAAAACTCGAAACCCTTGGAATTACAATCGATAGTCTGACTGATGAGCAGATATCATACTCTACAGATTACACTGCAGGTACGTGATTACTCTTCCTCATATCCTGCAAGTTCTGAATCTTCCTCATCTTCTTCGATATATCCGATTTCATCGAGATGGGATTCAAAGTCTGGTGGTTTTAGTTTCCAATTCTTAGGCAACTTCTTCCCAGATTTGATAATTTTCTCCAGTCTTTGCTGGAATGCAGGTGGGTGTCTTGAAAACAGGAACATGTACAATTTTCCACTTCGTATCTCATCCGGAATCACAACACATCCACTGCTTGCTTCGAATTGTAATGCTCTCAGTAGATTGAATCCTGGTCTGTTAACTCTCTGATATACTCTTCTGGTGAAAGCCATTCCAACAATTACTGTTGTCAGAATGAGGATACTGGTTAAACAAAATGCTCCCCAACCCTCTCCAAACAAGGCTCTGGAGGTAAATACCTCCATCATAAGTACTGGAATTGTGGTAATCATGAACAAAAAGTTCTCCGAAACTGGAGCCTTATTTGCTCTCAATTTAATCGATGCCCACCCTGGGTGATTTCTTTGCCATGGCTTGAATAGTGCGTCTTGTTCCTTTTCAGCTGATAATTCCAAGGTTTTGTGAAGTTGAGTTATCCTTTGTAATTGGGAGTTTGCAATGTCTAGATTTTCTTCGAATAGCGCTCCCAGTCTATCTCTTGCTTCCCTGTAAAAGCCCAGGTCAGACAGTATTGTTGTCTGCTCAATGATGGGAACAGACTCGAGAGGAGCAGCTTCTCTGCATCGCTGCCACCAATGGAGTGCATCCTCATACAATCCTAGTTGGTCTACCATTATCCTACCACCCTTCACCCAAGCGTCGACTCTTGAGGGGTCAATCTCTACGACCTTAGTGCAGGCAACCAGTCCTTTTGATGCCTGGTCAATGTCTGGTAACTTGCCATCTGGAACAAGTAGGCAAGCGATCATCCACCATGCATTTGAGTGGGAAGAGTCCGCTTTCACAGCAAGCCTAGCATGTTCTAAGGCAGCCTCAAAATTTCCATCTTCTTCAGCTTCGATTGCGTCTAGATAGTGACTCTCTGCACTCACCGGTTGTCCCTCCTTTTACCTCTGCCATACTTTGCGGAATGTAGTGGAGGGGGGTCCTTTAATTTTCTAAAGTGGCCACGAGTTTTTGGTCCTCCAACTCTTTTAGAGTGGCCACAACTGAAGCATTCATTTCTTTTAGCGAAGTTTGATTTTCCACATTTCGGACAAATCCAATCATCAGGACGAGGTTTAGGTGCTTCTCGACGGTCACCCGGCCGTCTATCATCACCCTTCCAACTACGATTTCTTTGCCCACCTCTCCCTTTGGGAGCTCCACATCGATTACATTCAGTTCTGAATGAAAAATTAACATTATTGCATACGGAGCATGTCCAGTCATTATTTGAGTGAGTTCCTTTGTTGTCTCTTCGGTTCTCTCTATGGCCACGATTGTCGCTCTGTCGTCGGCCATTGTTACTTCTACGGTTATCCCGGCTACTAAAATCATCATTTCTTCGAGCCCTATCTCCTCGGCTGTTGCGTTCTCGTCTGTCACTTCCTCGACGATCACTGCGACCTCTTCGATTGTCTTCTCGTCTATTGTTATCACGATTCCTTTTCGTTCGAATTGTGATCTCTAACCCAATCATATCGTTTGGGTTTGACTTGCGGTCAAGATGAGCAACATGAACAAGTGAATTCTTCAGATTGCCCACTACCCCGTCAACCTTGCCGATATAGGTTTCATTTGAGTCCACCATTACTGAGCCTAAAGCAGGGCATGCTCCAGAATAGCTGACAAGCAGTCCGCCTTCATGGCTGACTTCTTCGACTCTTCCTAGAAACATGTAACCGCCTTTGCATGTTGGTTTTCGATTTGAGGATTAGTCTTTGCGAAGAATTATCGCAGCTCCAAGAATCACGAGGATTGAGATAACCATTCCCGGTGCAGGTAAGCCACTTTCTTCGTTTGTATTCTCAACATTAACTGGAGTGTTGTCTACGGCAGCGTATGGGTCTGGTACACTAACATCGTAGGTTGTGATTGCTCCAACTGAATCTTCCGCACTCAGAGTTACATCATACTGAGTCATACCATCTGCAACACACTTTGCGATTGAGAGGCTAACGTCCCAATTAATCCCTGTTTGAGAGAAACTTGTGGTTGTCTCGCCACACATTGTTGCAGACATGGTAACTTCACCACCATCAGGATCGATAACAGTTCCTGATAGACTAAATGAGAATTTATCTGATGACCAGGTTGCTTGACTACCATCTAAGTTATTGTCTACTGAGATAACTGCTGGAGTATTTGTTTTCTGAAGTGATAAGTCGATTGTTACATCCCAGTCCAGCATACCTGGCGATGTTGCCATGATATGTATCATGAAAGCGCCGGGAGACAGACCAGATAGACTAACTGTGTCGCTAGAAGCAGATGATCCTAGGTTTATGTTGCTGGTAGGACCATTTCCAGACAGTTGGGTTGCAGCCAAAGACACTGCAAGGTTTTGAACAAGTAGTGTTGGTTCAGAATTAATTGTTACAACATCGCTGTACTCGCCGGGTGTTGCAGAGAAGGTAGCAGGTTGTCCAAATCTCCATGTGTGGGTTAGATTATTTGTCTCGCCATATGGATCAACGATTGAACATGTAGCTGTTCCAGATTCTGAACTACCAGGTGTGACCAATAATTCCCCAGCAGAATTCATCCTGCTTGACCATCCAGCCTCAGCAAATTGGCAGTCTAGTCCCCAAGCATCATTGTCAGTCGCCCAATCTGCCATTGCTTCAGCAGATACAGCAATAACTTCGCTACCATCTTTTAGCATTGGAATAATTGTATCGTCTGCTGGCTCGTTTCCGGTCCATTGTGGGACATCGTTAGTTTCGGGTGGCGAGGTTGTCATGTCGAAGAATATGTTTCTTATCATCGGCCAATCGGCTACGTCGTAGGATATGTCAACGCTTACTCTCACGCTACCATCTGGCAGGAAGATTTCTTCGATTGAGCCGGAGGATAATTCTTCAACACCGTCATCAAGTATTGTCCAGTTTGCCATTCGCATTCCTTCTACATATGGGAATGTGAACATCATTGTAGCGCTTGTAATATTGGTTACATTCATTGCTACGGTAAAGTCACTCTCACCTGAGTTAGGTAGTTTGTTGAACCTTGTGTTGTGTGTTTGATCGTCTTTGACGAACATTGAAATTTCTAGATTATTAGTTGCGCTGGTTGGCACTTCTTCACAATCAGTACTAGCAAGTGCATATCTTCCAGCACATGACCTTTGTTCAGGATGACCAGTAGGAATCAAGTCAACTTCTTCCAAACCAATTCCCTCCTCAACAAACTCTACATCATTCCAGTCTACTCCTCCACGGTGTGGAATTCCTTCTCTGATTCCAATTCTAGTGTACATGTCAGCGATGCATTTTGCACCGATTTCTCTGACCGCATCTCTTTCATCAGTTGAGATCCAACTATTATTTCCACCGGGGAATCCCTCGAATAGGCCGTCTAGATTATCTCTTACAACCGATGCTCTTGTTTCGTTAACCCAAGAATTTGCATACAAATCTGAGGATGCCCAATCATCTAAAATCTGGAACATGAATACTGCGTTGTCGTATTCGAATAAATCTTCGAATGTGTACCCTGAGCAATCAACATCATCATCCATTTGTCTTCCAGAGTCTTCTGCGATGGTAGTGCTTGTCATTGACATAGTAGCCATTAATAGAGCGAGTAAGATTGTACAAAACCTTCCCTTCATAGGGACTGCTAAAAGCAATCACCCTAAGTGTGTTTGTATTGAAATCATGGGGAAATACGCTGTATTCGCCTAATGAAGAGCCATGCAGGTACTAATGTCCAGAGTATAGAAGAGATTGTAACATAGATTGGAGAGATACTTCTCTTTACTCCTTCGAGCAGCATTTCCATCATATTATTGTAAACTCCATTTGGATTGAACAAATCTACTAAACTTTGCAGCTCGGTAAACTCTGACGATGAAAGATCGTCAACTCCAGTTCCTGAGATCGCTGCGATGACAGCTGTTGGGATTATCCACAAAAGGTTGAAAGAAATCCATACACCCATTCCCATAGCGATTGACAGACCCATGTCACTTGCCCAGGATGATGCAAGCAACTGGATAATTGTCCACCACAAAACCAGTAATGCAGACGCTGATATATACATGACAAATTGCTGGATACTGGGCAAGTCATCTATACGATACCAGATGATTAACACACTAAGCAAATTCAACGCAATAAAGGGCACCAATATTGCCCCCCAGTGTCCAACAATCAGAGACAGAGCGAATTTTTGTCGACTCATCGGTTGTGAGAGTTTAACTTCGAACACACCTGATAATCTGTCACGACTCACACCATCGAAAGATATCAACAATGCTCCTAGAGTTGCCCCCCATATTGTGGCAGCAGTGGATGCAAAGAGTATGTCATAAGCCGAGTCCAGGCCATAACCAGAGGTGAATGTCGCTCTAGAATCACTAAATCCCCAACTTGTGAAGATTGTTAAAACTCCAAGTAGAATCCAAATAACGACCATTCTTCCAGCACGCAGTCTCTCTTTCGCAATCTGCATGCTCAGTGAGGGGATCATTCTTCTTCACCCCTGATGGTTTTGAAGGGAAGCATATTGTCGTTAGATAACTCTAAACTCACTTCATCAGGATCTATTCCAGTTACCGCACATATCATTTCTACAATCCCAGAATCATCTGCCAATTCTAGGGATTCTCGGATGTGGTCTAAACTTCCCTCAATCAACATTTGGCCATGATGTAGTATGGCAGCGCGGTCGACTAATAATTCTAAATCAGTGACCTGATGAGATGATATTACGATAGAGACCCCTTTGTTTGCTAACTGTTTTAGGAGGTTACAAAACGCTCTCTGCGCCAATGGATCTAATCCATTGAGCGGTTCGTCCATCACCAAAATCTCAGGATTCCCAATCAACGCACAAGCCAGAGATAGTCTTTGTCTCATACCCTGTGATAAGGTATCTAGAATGTAATCTGCTCTTGATTGGAGGCCGACAGTTTTGATTATCGAGTCTAAATCAACTTGTTCGTTTCTCATCAACGCAATAGATTGTAATGCGTTTTTCACAGTCATCCTGCCTTCCCAACGTACCTGCTCTGGCATGTAACCAATCGCTGCACGTCTCTTAGAACGGGTTTTGTCGAATCCCTTACAATCGTACAAGCCACATATCGCTCTCATGAGCGTAGATTTTCCTGCACCATTAGGCCCTATTAGCCCAAGTATGTTCCCTTTCATGAGTTCTAAGTCGATGGAATGAATTCCGGCACCATCCATCTTCGCCCAAGGTTTCCAACTGGAAAAATCCCTAACTTTGTGCCTGTACGACACTCCGGTTAAGGTAAGACACGCCTCCATCATGTTGGTTGTCTAGCATCAACCATTACAATCTGCCGATTGGATTTCCAATCGGGGGTTTAACTTATGCTAAGAGCATGTTAGGTCGGTTTGTGCTGGGAGGTGTCATAGCTTCAGTTGTCCTGATGGGGTGTCTTTTCGGACTGCTCAAATGGCGAGCAGAAGATTTTGACAAATCCTACTTTATTGGTGTGACAATAGCAATAACTTGTTTGTGGATTATCCCTTGGGGTTTGTTACTAATCATTCCGATAATTATCGCATCCTCTATTATCAGTCCAGCTGCAAGAGAAGAGTGGCAATTCTTCAAAAACAGGAGAATTATAGCCTCAATAATTCTGTTCCTTGTGGTAAACACGTTTGCATTCTATCCTGTTTCAATACCCGAGGCCCCCGAGCAGTGGGGTAACCCAATAGCAACAGAAAACCCACACGCCCCTGCTTGGCCAGCAAGTGAACAATACACTTGGCTTCACGATGGAGCAGTTATCGGAGTGGTAAATATTCGAACACCTCATACTTTCAGTGTTTGGGGTCAAGATTCATCAACGGTTAGTATCGGTGTTCTGTTAGGAATGCACGATCAAAGAATGAGGCAGTCAATAGAACTGGCAAATTCGTTTATACCAACTTTCAGTATTGATGCTGATTCGTTCTATCTTGAGTCTGTTGAGTCTGAGGGCAGCCATTTTTATGGTGCTGATAATTTCCTAATTGAGAGGTTTGAAGTTAAGAGAGAGGGGTTTGATACAGCCCTTGCTAATGTTCTGGTTATAGGGCTTCCAAATTTCGGTGGCGAGTTGACATTGCTAACAATAACCAGGCCTTCATTAAGTACACAAGCGGATGTGTTTGAAGAAAAAATAGTACTTGAGTACCTCGATTAGACGGGCTCACGATGAAAAAATATTGTATTTTTAGGGAGGCCTAAACCTTATGTATGTCCGGTTTTTCGGGCACCCTAAAC
>MDTC01234172.1_pt1 | contig 18852 bp, 9 predicted proteins | sample 811181 | NCBI WGS metagenome assembly MDTC01 (sample SAMN05326644, study PRJNA326480) | marine metagenome | isolation source: seawater | place: Pacific Ocean: North | collected 2011
AATGTTTTTAAAGGGAAAAAAGAGGCTCTATAGATATATATATATATTATATATAAAGATCTTATATATAAAAATTAAAAATAAACAAAAATGAGAATTACATTTCAAAAAATGTTTTCTGACAGAAAAAATCGAAATCAAATATCATGCTGTATTTTTCTGAGCCTAATAACGATTAAAAAGAACATATCATTTTAACGCATTGCATATTTAGACACTTGTTTTATATCAAATCTAAAAGCAAGCTTACTTTGAAAGTAAGCAAAGATTAGATTGTATTTTTGTGAAAGCAGAAATACACTTTGTGCCAAAAAAGTAAGTATTAATCATCAGGCATAAAATTTATAAATTATAAAACAAAAGTTTACAAGATAAAAAGAATGAATGTGTAAATTGTAATTCGGCATATACTTAATATGGTGTAATATTATCGTTTGAGTGTGAAAAAGTTTCACATGTGAAACTTTTCATATTTATCCAAAAATTTCACAAATAGAAACGAGGTATGTATGGTTAAAGTAATCGCGTTTGCTAATCAAAAAGGTGGTGTAGGGAAAAGTACAATATGCATTCAACAAGCCTTTTACTTAGCAGAACAAAAAAAAAGAGTACTTGTACTTGATTTTGACGGGCAAGGCAACACCTCATCAAGACTTGCACCAAGAGCTTTTATGAAAAATGGAAACTACGAGCCTTTATATCAAGGAACAAAGACTGCTCAACTATTTTCATCAGATCCTGTGGATATTCAAGTTATATCTTGCCCTATGGGTATGGACTTGATCTATACACCTAAAAATGATCCGGATTTATTTGAAATGGAAGCAATACCTCTTGAGCAAGCTATGAATCCAAATAAACAACTTCAATCGATTCTAAAAAACTATGATTATGTTCTGATTGACTGCCCTCCTAGTTTAGGCAGAAAGCTGGTTGCGGCCTTAATGATAGCAACTCACGTTGTATGTCCTGTCAAATTATCAGGGTTTGCGGTCGATGGTGTGGAAGGTTTATTAAAAACGATCATTAGTATTCAGCATCAATACAATCCTCAATTGAAAATATTAGGTATCTTGATTAATGACATGGATCGCTCGGTGAATCATAATAATTCATTAACTAAGCTTCAGTCTGCCATTCCTGACTTGATGTTCAAAAACATTATTCAGCATCGTCCACCGCTTGATTCGGCAACGACAGATGGTGTGCCTGTGTGGTCATTGAGGTATGGTCATGTAGCAGCTAAAGAAGTACGTGCTGTCTTGAATGAAATTATTGAAAAGGTAAATGAGCATGAATTTGAATAATTTGAATCAACTAAGTCATCTTGCACAGGTTGCTGAAAGTCAATTCCAAAAAGAGAAAAGGGTTTTGACTGTTTCAGTAGATGATGTTGTTTCCAAGGTACAAATACGAAAACAGTTCAAATACATAGATGAGCTCGGTGCATCGATCTTAGAAGAAGGGCAGCAAACGCCTATCATTGTTGCGCCTAAAAATGCAGAAGGTAAGTATGTTATACAAAAGGGTGAGCGACGTTGGCGGGCTTGTAAGTTTGTTCATAAAAAAGAAATTGACATTATTGTGAATCAAAAGGAGTTGTCGGCTTTAGATGAGGTTGCAGGGGAGCTGATTGAAAATATTCAACGAGATGACTTAACTTCACTAGAAATTGCTCATGCATTAAAGGTTTTTATAGAGGATGGTTGGTCACAAAAAGAGATTGCGAAACGCCTTGGTAAAAATAAAAGTTTTGTTTCTGCGCACCTAGGCCTCTTGAAGCTACCGGATTGTGTTATGCATCTTGTTCACAATGGCGTGACATCGGATACAGAAACACTTAATAGTTTACGCTTATTGCATAAAGTATCTTCTCAAGATTGTGAAAAGCTCTGTAAAGTCGCACAGATACAAGGTATCAGTCGAAAAGAGGTAAGAGATGCATTGACAAAAACCAAAGCCTCGCAGGTTTCAGCTTTCCAGCCCGCTGCTGTGCAAGAATCAGAGATTCAAAAAGACTGGAAAGAAGTTAAACCGAGTCAGTTTAAAATATTGATTCATGTTATGCTTGGAGTGAAAATTGAAGAAGCCGAAATCGTCACTACGCGTGTTTGCTCCGAGCCAGATCAGCTTTGGGTGCGTACCACAGCACATGCATCCGAGCCCAGTCAGTTACACCAAGTTTCTGTCTCTGATATAGAGCTTATAGGTGTCTCTTAAGCTTACTTATTTCAACTTATGAGCTACATAAGCTTGTAAGGTGTATTGATATCGTTCCTTATCCTACAAACTGATTGCGTAACCATGTGCTCAGGCTGATACAACAGCTTGAGTATGTTACTTAATTCGCTGATACTGACAAACATATGTTTGACAGCGAAAATACTCATTATTTGTATTATTCATATTTAAATATTTCTTGAAAAAATAAAATATAAATATTTTTTTATCGTTATATATTATTTTATGACTTATTCAATTTAATTTATCATTATTTTCAATATTATGATTTTAAAAATTATATATTAAGAATAATGATTTTTAATATAAAAAAATATGAATTAATGCCGTTAACAATGTTATTGATAAAATAGCAGGAAAATAACGGCATGAAGTATAATAATGTATTCTTATCCATTATCACTATATTTTTATTTAACTCAAAGCAAATATATGCTGACATAGGAAACCAAACAATTATAACAAGTGATATGGTTGAAAGAGGTGTAAATAAGGATATTGAAGATCTTTATGAAGTTTTACCGGATAATATAGCTAAAGATTTAACTGTATATACTTATAGTAATAGTCCTTTTGTCATTTATTCTCGTAATTCAAGAAAAAATCTTCCTGCTGATATTTTTCTGAATGTAGATATGACTTATGCTGGAGATAATAATGACAAGTTTATACCTATATCTAATTTACTTAGTAGAGGTGGTCAAAAAATATATTTCCAAACAGCGCATAGTTATTGTCAATATAGGCAGAAGCACTTCCTAAGAAGGCAGAAAGTGTATACTGAGATCTCTACAAGCGGTGTGAAACCAAGTTCTGAACAAGCAAAGCAGATGCAAGGACGTATTCAAAGTCTTATAGACCAATATCCGAGCCTTGCTGAACTACGTCATATCATGATGACTGGTGCCTTAAAAGAAGGTGAGGTGCTTGATTATCGACTAAAAAGTTACAATGATCCTGTAAAACGCACAGCAGAAGCCATCAGATCGATGAGTAAGAATAAAAATCAGTATATCGTTATGTTTGCTTTAGATGATGAGAGAATTAAGTTACAACGCTTATCTGATGCGGTGACATTCATCAATGAAGTGAAAATCTTACAAGGTATGTCTGATATTTATACCAGTGGATGTCGTAATTCTATGAATGATGCGGCCTTACTTGACTCATATCAAATATGGCGTGATGGTTATCATGAAGAAGCTCGCTATTATAAGAAAGCGATTGATAAAGAGCCGAATGAGCAGTTCGAAAAAATTTATAAAACACTGCTAGCTAAGTATGAAAATTTTGTAAAGGATGAAATGAGTAATAACGTATCTTTATATAGATCATTTAAAAGAAAAGATTCAAAGCTACTTTTACCTATAGATATTGCAGAAAATAAAGTTTTTAAGGTTGTTGATCCGAGTAGTATTAGAGGTAGTAATACTATTATTCCTTTAAGTATGGATGAGTTGCAAAGGAACTTACTGGATTACGATGGTTACCTTAATGATCTGAAGTCATATAGAAAAAGAAATAAAGAGTATATATCAGAAACTAGGTTATACGATATATATAACGAAAGCATTTTGATGGAAACCAAAAATCAAATATTACAAGAAATCATCAAAATTGTAGATATTAGAACAGACTCTTATGAGTTAGAGGATATTAAGCAGCAGCTCGCCAATAAAGAACTTGAAGGGCTATATGATAAAGTATCTCAGGTGAAGCGATTAAAAGATATTGTCTCAGCTTATAAAGCTTATATGCTTACTAGAGATGAAACCAAGTATATTGTGCGTATGTCTACTATGCATGAAAGGCTGAGTAGAAATTTTTGGGTTCAAGGATTTGTCAATACTGCTTTATCAGATAACAAATTGATGATTCCTATTCAGCCAAGTGAAAATAAAACAGTACAATTGCTTGGTGAAATCGATGACGGAAATGCCAAACAAATTACCAGACATACTCGGTCGAGTAGTGTTTTAGTCAAAGTGAATGAAAGTTCTACTTCGGTCAATGTTGTTGTCAAAAATGTTGAAAATTATAACGATTTGATTGAAAAAGTGGCTAATAGTCGTTATAACACCTTTAAAGTAGGCTCGCTGGAAGTGGTTGACTTCAGTGAGCACTTGAGACGGTTCGGTAACTTTCTTGAAAAAAATGCCTCACCAGAAGCGCAAAAAAGACTGGAAAAAATAAGAGGTACTCCACCGAAGAAGCCTGGCTTAATCAGTGTGATTAAAGATTATCGCGATATAAGTAAAACAAGCCAAGAGATTCTTCGTAGTCCTGAGTATTTACAGCATCTTTTAAAAGAGCATGGTAACCTTGGTAAAGCTCTATTTCTCTATGCGAATACACCTAACCTGACCTTTGCAGCTTTAGAAGTAGGGTATGGCTTTTATCTGCTCGATAAAGCACATCTTGCGCGTGATAATGCTTCAAGAAACCATCAAATGGCTGAAAGCACCTCAACCATTGTGCAAGCTTTAGCGGGTACCGGTGTTGAAGCTGCGCTCTTAATAGCGCAGTCGTTAGGCGCTATTTCTGCTGGAGCATTTACCACTTTAGCACCTCTTGCCATTTTCGTAGCTGCCGGTATCACGATTGATATTTTGTTAAGGTCAAGAGCTGAAAAGTTAGCCGCTGCTGAGAAGTTACATTTAACGCTACATAATACTTATCATAAGTATGAAACCTTATATGAAAAGAATGAAGACTTGTTCTATCTGAATACTTTAACAGGTATGAATACACTTTCTTTTATTAAAGATAAAGATGTTATTATCAACAAAATAGATTTGAGTAATAGGTATGTAACTGTTGAAAAAGAAGGTGCTCTACATCTTCACATGAAAAAAGATAATGATGTTATAGTAAAAAGGCTTGAAGATGGAGAGAGTCCTCTGGAAGCTATCGAAGATATTGACAATGAGCCGGGAAGTTTATATTACTTCTATAATGGGAATAAAGAGCTTTACCATGAAAATAATGAGGCGTATAGATATCGTCTACAAAATTATGTTGGACGTTACTGTGACTTTGATGAGCCAAATGATTTCATTACGTATAATCAAAACTATTCTAAAGGTTTTGTATACCGTCGCGAAATTTTAGAGCCTATGGATAATCGCCTGCCGAAGGAGAAGCAACCTGTTCTAACTGATGATGTGCAAGCGCTGATCTTACCGACGCAGACAAAGTTTACTCTACCTTGGACACAAAAAACCATTACAACGGAGATAAAAGGTGTTTTTGTAACCAATTATCAACTCGGTGCTAGGATGGGTAAAATCATTGATAATCACTTCATCAAAGATTTCTGGACTGTTTTGGGCCGTAAAAATAGACATATGGTTAATTTCGATGTAGAAAACGAGATCCCTAAAGAAACGAAGATCAAAGTTAAACTTCCAGAGCATGATTTAGATATTCTTTATCCTGTCAGTTCTTGGTCTGTGAAGAATTCTGATTTTCTTAACTATCACTTTGAAATGCCTGATGCACATCAACTTTACTACAAATTCGTCACTGACTTTTTTGGAGCCAAAGATAGTAAAAACCAAAAAACAAACTTCAGGTTTATGGGCGGCACAAACGATACACTTATTGATGTATTCTTAGGTGACTTTGATCTTAAGCAAGGCCGTATTAAACTCAATGCAGAGAAAACACGTATTGAAGTTTCAGATAACGACAATCGCCGCATTGATTTTTATTTTAATCAAACTCAAGAAGCGAATATCGTTTTGAATTACGTTAAAGATGAAGATGTGGCACAAAGAGCAATACATGTGAGAGATGGGGTCTTTATTGATGAACCGATCAAAGAGGAGCACTTGAATTCTCTAAACGAGCATCGTCAGAAGCATATTTTATTGACGATAGATCGTAAAAATTCGAGTAAAGAATCCTTAAAGCTTGAAGATGACTTTGTTCAAAAACAAAGCCTATTCATCTCTAATGCTACGAAAGAGTGTGTTAAGGCGAAAGTGTTTTATCAAAATGGTAATCATCGATCTTTCTTGATTCCTGAAGAAGATACCTTGCAAATCGATGTACTTGGAAAGGTAAGAAATATCAAAGAGGTGGTCGTTAAATCAACGCGTTCTATAAAAAGTAGTCCCGAACATGTCTCAAGAACGATTCCTTCAGAGCGTATCTTGAATAATTATAGTGACGTTTCTAGCTCGGCGTGTATGAGCATCAATGAGGGCTATAAGGAATCTCAATTTAGTGCACAAATGAGATTCTGCGATGAAAGTTATATGAGCTACTTGGTGGATAAAAAGCCTATATCTGGCTCTGTGCCCAGTTATCATAAAAAGCTGATTTATAAAATAAATCATGATAAATATGACGGCTTTGATCAGCTTGTTAAGAAGGCGAATTATAAAAAAGTAAGTATTGATAATAGAACAGGTAGAGAGTTCTATGTCTCGATTCGCTATAACTATGAAGGGCGAGACTACCATTTAGCTGTTGAAGAAACCTTGATTAAGAACCAACCTGTTTTACTGAAAGCAACAGAAGGTAGTAGGGTAGAATACTTTATTCCTGAAGGCGCTGTGATCAAGTCTTTTCTCATTGATTACTCTGCGAATGAAGGTCTGAGAGATGTTGTGAGAACCACTCACGACGGCTCGGATAGAGATCTCTTACCTAAAGATTCTATTTTGACCGATCATGTCTATATCGATGTCGATCAGAAGTTATTTGTGCAACCTTGGTTTGAGTTTGTAACGCCAGAGGAACGGAGTCGAAGATATAGAGTTCAATATGAGCAAAGATTGCATGTATCTGAAAACCCGCATCTCTATCATAGATTTTGATGCACATCGAGACATAGATGCTCTATCTATTATGGGAGCCCATGAGGGCTCCCATAATCATATTAAATCATCTAAAGTAGGTATTCCAAGCGTTTAGCTATCAAGGCAATCAGCACACCACGCTCTTTGAGTTTCGAGCATCTAGAGCAAGGCATAGAATCCTGACCCAACTTTTTTTACGTTCATAATGACGTTCCGAACGGCTGTTTCAGAGCACTTATTTTGAAGCGGAATTTCTTTTTGTATTAGATTTATTATAAGATATTCCACATACAGTGACAGAACCATTCTTTTGAATCCGATTCAGCACTCATCGTTCTAAGGTCTTAGGCATTGCATTTCACGTTGATCATGTGTGCGAATAATGCGAGCTGTTGCGGGAATCGATTGTCGATCTATTTCTTCAAGTTGGATAAAATGTAAGTTTTTCGTTCCATTATACTCTTTCTTGATGACACTAAAATAAGTATGGGGTGTCCAAGTAAGGTGTGTGCGTAAATCTTCATACAGAAATTCGGTGAGCTTACCCGTTTTACTACGAATCTGGTATATTGTTTTTTGCATCTCAGGTTGAGTGCGTTCAAGATTATCGTAAGCATCATGTAGAGACGCACTCGCTGTCATTATTCCGCTTTCATAGTAGATATCACCTATGTTGAGTTTTTGCCATAACTGCTGAGCCATATAGTCTACTCTATAGGCTTCTAACTCAACGGTTGGAAGGTTTCCCAAAGCATTAGATAACGTTTTGATATTCTCTTGTAAGGCTTTTTCTTCGATAGAGAGTGGGTTGCCAGCATCAGCTTGATGTAGAACTTGGTTGATGATATTCAATTGTTCTCTTTGAAAAAACAGGTCGTCCCAGTGACCTACTTTGCAAGCATAGCAATCGAGTTTAAGATTGATGTTTCTGTATAAACTATCTTCAATATCTAACACCGAATGCGTTCTCGCTTCCCAGAGAGCTGCTTTACTCGCATTATAAGATAACTTATCCGTAAACCATGACGTATACGCAGGGCTTACCAACAGAAATAGCAGTGTACTGATTAAATATCTGATTGTTTTATGCTCCACTCTATTTTTTTACAAACATCTAAAGTGATTAAAATAACAGCATCAATTCTATCTGTATCACTCAGATTAATCTACAGAATATATTATGGACACCCATCCTATTATTTCTAAAAGTTTTCCCATTTGTTCTGTATATATTTACAGCGTTCGATATCTAAAGATTCGAAATAATTCACACCATAATGTTCTACTAAGAAATAATAAACCCTTCTATTATTTGTCTGTGTAAATATTTCTGATTTTTGATTAAATAGGCCATGATCGTCGTTATTCCATATTAAACATGAGCCTTTCGCCAACTCAAACCACCTGATATCCTCGTATTTTCTTAATTCACTATGAACGTTAGAATTAGCACTTAACTGCTGAAAAGAACTAGAATTAAAACCTATAGGAAAAGATATTGTAAGGTGACGCTTTACATTAGGGTGCATATACGTGAGTAGATCCGCATCTTCGGAACATGCATCGGATTTAATAAAGTGCATTGACTTAAAATGATTTTTCGAAAAAGTAGAAGCTCTGTTTTTAATAAAAGTTGGCGTCCCTTTAAACGCTACATGCTCATAGAAAATACCACAATAACCTTCTGACATAACAATACGTATTACGGGAGAATCATTTTTCATTGTCAAGATATCTCTGATATCAGGAATTGATTTATTTTCTAATATCATTAATTGATTACTATGCTGAAAAATTTTTACTAGACTAAAAGCATTATGACTGAAGATTAAAAAAATAAAATTAACAAATATACGGAACTTCATATTATATTTCTCTCTTAAAGTTAAATTAAAATTTATATTATAAATTAGACTATTAGATTTTATATCACCCTTAGATTAACGAGTTGAGATCATAAAAGTAGATAAATTTAAGATGCATAAATGAAACCTTTATATAAAATGTTTAAAGTAGAAAATAAATAGAACGCAGAACAAATAATATGCAATTAAAATATAAAATATTTAATTTGCTTATTTTTTGATTTAATAGTTCAATAGTATTTTTTGCATTCATTATTTTCTGTGAAATAGATTTAATTACAATTAAATAAAATAGTGTCTAATATTTTCATTTGTTTTTTTATTCTCCAGTTATGTAAATTAAAAATGAATAAAACTTTTATTCCATTGATTTTATTCATATTTAATACTCTTTCTTGGCGTTCTTTTTGGCAATGTATCTAACTTTCAATCCATCATAAAAAGGGATTACTGTTTTGATTTGTAACTCCCCCTGAAATCAGATGCTCGATATCTATAAGTTTAGAAAAATTGAACGCTTCTCAAAGCTCATTATCTCTGATTATCTTTTTAAATGTATCATTTGCGCAACTTAAAAATAACATAAAGAAAATCTTATACCCTAATTATTTTTTATAATTAGCATAAAACACCATAAAAGAAAAATCAATAAAATAAATCACAAAAAAAACATAAATTAAACAATCAAGGTCATAAAGAAGCAATAAGAAGTAACGGGCACCAATCAAAATAAATTGAGTTAAATTTGGTTACAAAAACCTTTGCATAAAGCTATCTGATAGGTGATTAAGTGGATGCTTTCTAATCATAAAAAGAGTATGAGTAGACTATTGAAAACATGCTTAAAAAGAAAAATAGATGGATAATTTTGAGTTATAGCTAAATTTGAGAAATAGAATATTCTTCCACATATCTAATATGTAGAATAAGAGCAATAAATACACCCATCAATGTAAATACAAGACAATCATCCAAAAAATAATGATTTAAGTTTGATGGATAAAACCTTTCTTAAATAAACATGTAACCATCGGAAGATAACGGAATAGATTCAATATGAATATCTCCCAATCATCATTTTGGTCACCTCCTACTAGGATATACCCTATAAACCTCTCTTGATATTCAAAAATTTTGGCATGGTTCTTACTTGCTATGGTAACTCTAGAACCTTTTAAAATCACCTTTACTCAGTGAAATATGAGTTAATTTTTTAGGCATGGTTTCTGGCATTTGGCTTACTGTATAGTAATAAAAAGAGAGCTATACCAGCTAAGCTATAAAATACACCTTGATAGCCATAATGATGCACAATGAAAGAGCCCGTCAGTACAACTATTACTGGCCTCATAGCACCATAATAGAAAAAACACGGTTCAGTTGAGTGGCATCAAAGCAGTCTCTCATAGCGGTTTGAGTCCCTATTGAACCTACCGCAGCACCAAATGCTGCTAGCATTCTAGTCATAATTCAAATACACCCATGCAAAAATCAAGAGTGTTTTGTGTTCGCATATTTATGAAAGAAACAGGTATGAACTATAGCTCTTGGAAAAAAGATTGACTCATACATCATGCGACCACAATGCTTTATCAACAAGTTACAATAGCTGACATTGCATACAAGCTTGGTTTCTCATCAACGAGTTTTTTTACCACATTTTTTAAGAAGCAACTCGGATGCACTCTTCTTAAATATAAGAAAAAATGTTGTTTTTTTAAAGCGACTTTTTCTCCGTAAAAAAACTCCTTTGTTCATAAGTGGATATTTTTTCTGATATTTGATCGCTGTTTTGAGAAACTGGAGATAGAGCGTAAACTTCGGTGGATATTTATAGTTTTATCATGAGTCTACCTACGACCCATCTCACTCATAGAGTGCGAGACTAAATTTGTGGCTTAAGTCATGGTCTTCTTTTTGTAATCTAGAACAATATAGTTGCTCACTTTTTTCATATTATGAACAATGATAGCTCAAAAATTAAATGAAAATATGGGAATATATTTTGCATTATAAAAATTTAGAAAATTATTTATAGATAGACTGGCTCTTCCTTATCCTAAATAATTTCAATTTAAATTAATCTCTTTTGGTGTTTATACTTATGAAACTTTTCATCTTTATACCCATAATATGGGTTACTATATTATTCTCTTCGGCAGCAAAAGGTATTACCTCACAATATGTTTATTGCGAAAATCTAGATACAGAAGAATGGGAATGGTTACAAGATCAGAATGATAACTTTGTTAAAGTAAAAGGGATCTGGCAATATATTTTAGATTATCCGGAGCATGGAGTAGCCATCAAAGCATTTAAAGTACCTCAATTGACCCTTAAGGAATTAAATAAAAAATGTAGCGATGAGTTTGGTAAAGAATGGGTATCTCACCCTGGTGAAAGCTGGTTGGATGACTGGTATTTATTTTATTATGTTTCAGATCAGAAAAATTTTTTATCTAAAGGCTCCTATGACTATCATTTTTATAAATGATAGAGTATCCATGCATACATTTGGCCTTATCCCTAAAATCTATGACATCGATCTTGTTACTCCAAAAATAATCCATTGATAAATTTCTAACTGACGTCGCACGCATGCAAGATAGATTCTTTATCTAAGAAAGCATCAAGAGTATGAGGATTCAAACCATGAAATGAGTGCACAACAAGATTGTGCAAGCCCTCGATAAGACTCATTTCTTGCTGCATTGTAAAGTTCAGTAGATAAGTACCTAGCAAGGATGAGCGTATAACAGGTATTTAAAATGAAAAGTGCTTATATAAAGCATAAATTTTTATATGACTTTGTAGTCATCATAAACACTTATCGCTCACACTGAAAACAGATACATATTTTATAAGCAGCATAAAAAGTTAATTTTTTTGTGTTTTTTGTTTAAAAAAGTTTGTTTAGTTTCTTTTTTTATGGATAATATTTTGTTTTTTAAGGATAAAAATTAATTACCATGCAAAGAACAATATCTGTCTTAGCTCTGTGCTTATCTTTCTTTACCCATGCTGGAAATGGTCTATCATATACATCCAATACTGCAACCCAGCATAATCGCTCTAAAAATATACTACCGCTTACCCATACTGATATACCCACAATGCACAGTCATTATACATTTCATAGTCCAGAATTAATGAGTTTAAATACACACGCAATAGATCAGCAAACATGGATTAACTTAACTCAAAAACACTATGGAGCATTATCTGATGATCTCATCAGCTTATTGAAAAAGAAAAATGAAAGCTTACTTAATAACACGGTGACGATGAATAAACATATATCTCAGTTGAATGATCTGATCGATATCCATATATCTGAAGATGCTTTTCTGGATTTTCGCCATGTGCAAGCATTAAAGCAAAGCATAAAAAACTATGCTGAAGTGAAATCTCTATTTATAAAAGACTCCATGCATCAAGCAAAATTTCTACAAAGTGTCGAATCTTATAAAAAAAGATTGAATCTCATCCTAGCAAAACAAAGTTCGGCATTTCATTTAGGTCAATTCTTACAAAAAGAATTAGATAGTGTTGATCCTACTATTTTGAAGCATCACCGTGATTTAGTGCAACTTAATGTGCTCAAAGAGCGAAAAATAAAAGTTCTACGAGAGCTCAACGACTACAAAAAAGGCATGCACTTCATCGAACAAATACAATCAGCAACAAAAGAGCAAAATGTCTCTGTATTGAGTCGCCTCAAAACAGAAGTTGACAGCCTCTATACAACTCGAAATAAAGATATGCTTGAGACTTTATCCTGGTTAAAGAAAAAGTATACCGCAGAAAATATATATAAAAAAAGTAATGAGTTAGCTCAATTGGAAGCTGAATTATTCAAACAAAAAAATATATGGAATACCTATTTCGATACGCCTATTTTGAACGATCATTTTTTAAAAAAAAGACTAGATGCATTAAACACAATCAAAGATGAGCTCGACAAACCTATTGCAAACTTAACAAAGAGAAAAAAGCTGCTCACTCAAATTATTTCCCTACACTCACAAGATATTATGGAGTTTAGACAACAGAATATTGCAGAATTACCTATTAAAACGATGCATCAGATCAATAATATTGAGCATTATAAACGTCAGTTTTTCGATTTGTTTGTACCCGACTCTCATACCGATTTAGCCCAATGGTCGCGTTCAATGCGCTTGAAGTGGGCTGTGAACTTGCAAGATTCTTATCGATTTTTCATAAGCCACATAACAGATAATTTTGGTTCTACAGGTCACGAGCAAGAGATATATAAAACTCAGCTTAAAGCGCTTCATCATCAAGCTCATGACTTAATTGCTTTGAAAGACTTTTATTTAAAATCTTCAGTTCCAGAACGCCATCTTACTCAATCTCCAAGGCATATAGCAGATATCATCAAACAATACAAAATTCAAAGTGGTCTCTATTCTTCGAGTTGGTATAAAGCCATCGACGATATAGAGCACAACCCCGTTAAATATTTTGATTTATACGATGAAATCACAGAAGGTAAATTAACAGAACTATTCAAAAGCAAAGAAGATATGCGAGTATTATTGGATAAAAACCAATCCAAGTCTACTCGGCAACTTGCATCATTAAACTTGTCTGAAAATACAGGTTTTCGTACATCCAATATATTCAACCCTCAACAAATTGAGTTTTTAAATCATAGTGCAGGTTTACGAAAAAGTTTACTTAAAAAAGTAGATACGATCTCGCAACTCACAAACGCCGAAGGCTCTATCTTTACGCAAAATATACCTCAGCAACCTTCTATACGCAGTGCAGATTCTTTATTTGAATACCCTCTGAATTCAAATTTTAAGTTCCGAATACACTCCGTCATCGAGCATAAACAAGGCAAAAAAGATTATATCATTGATATTCTACCTCAACATGATACTTTTGACCTTGCTAAAATAAGCGAGAAGTTTCCTCACTCGAATCTTGAAGAGCAACTTGCTCCATCACGCTATGTTTTAAAAAACATAAATGATACATTTGATTTATATGATAAATCACAAGAACTCATACAACATCAACAACACATAGCCGTTAAGTTTTATGACATCACAAACGATATTGACTTGAGAAAAACAAGAGCTGCTTTAACAGAAATCTACATGAGGCTTATTTTCTCTGATGACTATGTCAAAGACTTTAATAAATATTCTAAATTAGCTGATTTAATCAAGCATATCTCTCATGATTTATATGCATACTCTCTCCAACCCTCTAATTTATATATGTTAAATCATGTCAATGAAGAAATGAAGCGGTTCCAGAATATCAGTCATATGGTATTAAATTCTTTAGCCGATTATGACTCTTCTTTACATCAATCTATGCTCAATTTTGAAAAGTTAAGTACAGCAGATAAAAAAGCTTACCTAAGCCACTATAAAACTATTTTTGATGATCTAGAACAAGATATACTCGATATAAATGGACTCAAGTTATCTCATAAATCAAATGATATCTTACAAGCATTCAATGCATTAAAAGAAATACGCCTTAAAATGGCCAATGCAAATCTTCAAGATTTAATCGATCAGCACATTATGCGTGACATAATCGGCATCCAATCAAAATTGATAACTATTTTCTCCGAAGATACAGAGCATGATTTTTTTACACAACGTCAAAGAGTTCAACCTCTAAAAACTTTAGAAAAAGTAAACTTAAAAAAAGCGCTATCTCATTATACTGATGACTATCTCTCTCGCTTAAATCTAGCCGATATTCACGGTATTCAATACTCTAGAGATTTACTCTTGCAGTCTTTGGATGAGAAAGTGAGTTTTCTAAGTAGTCAACCTCATCGTATTGAAGCTATCCGCGATGAATTAGATGTTTTTTTGTCTTATCACGACGACCAACCTTTTTTACTCGAGGCTCATCAAGACATACTTCAGGAAAGGCGTATTGATTTAAATAGAAAACCTTTATTTGAGTATTGGCAGTTCGCTTCAGAGAAAGCTTTGGCTTTCAATGAAACATATCAAGAATTTATCGACAGTCTAGATACTCAAGAGCGTGCTTTTTATGACCAACATATTTTATCTGCTCCCAATGATCGATTATCAACATTCGAAAATAAACTGATGTTGTTGCAAAGTGCTTGTCATCATGACCTTCAAGACAAAGCTCATGCACGTCGTCGCGCACGTCGCTCTTTAAAACAAGGTATTGAAAATTGCAGCTTTTTTAGTCATAAAAATCTGCCTTCAACTGAAGAAAGCAACCTGAAAACCCGTCGCCCACCACAGATCCAATCGAGCCCACATAAGTCGCAGCATACTTATGTCACATCTAAACCTACAACACGCCCTGCGCCGAATTCATCTATCTATTCAGATACGTTCATCAGAAAAGGGGTGCCTGCTTTTTCTCAAGGTTTATTACTTGCTTTCGATATAGCAGGAGGCATCATGGATGTGACTGAGCTCGCATATAGTATTTACTTGTTAGATGAATCAAGAAACGCCACTCATTATGCCGAAAAAGAGAAATTAAGAGCCCAAGCCATAAAATCGCTCACCACTACAGGTTTGATGGTCGGTTATACCGTAGGCATCAATATTGCTGCCTTATCGGGTTGGTCGTTTTCTCTAGGTTATGCTGCGTTACCTTTATTGGCATTAGGCGGTGCAAATATACTGGGTGAGTATATGATTGATTGGCGTTATGAAAAAATGGATGATGCAGCGATAACGCAACTTTATTTACATCAAATGTATCATAAATACCATGTTATGTATGGCAATACCGCAAATTTGTATAATATTGAGCGTCAGAAATCTTTTGGGCTGAACGTCTTATGGTTCGCTAAAGATGAAGATGTTTCGGTTAAAAAAATCGATTTAACGGGCGATAAAATCGCTGTAATCAAGCAAACTCATTTGCATCTGTACAAATCAAATCAATGGAGCCGATTACCCAGCCATAGATATTACATGAAAAAGCCAAGTCTTCTATTAAATGTAGGCGATGTGATGTATCACACAGATGAAGAGGAGAACGATCAAACGTTGTATCAGCAAGGATTTGTAGCGGATATTCAGCCACGCGAACATGCTGATACAGAAAATGTTGATGCCTTGATTCTGCCTGTATCGGCAAAATATACACGTGACTGGAATAGACGCACTATTTTCACTTTAGCTGATGGCATTTACAGTCAAAACTATCAGCTAGGTGCTCGCATTGCAAAACGATTAGAGAAAGAGCTTTATCTTGATCGCAGAACTTGGTTTAATGATGGCCGGCATGTGGTGCACTTAGCACAAGAAAAGCAGTTTTTACCTACACCATTTCGTTTGGAATTACCTCATCGTGATTTTGATATCATTTTGCCCCTTGCCCGCAGAAACTTAACACAACTTCACTTTATGCAATATCAACTCCATGCTCCAAAGTATCAGCTAAAAGATGAAGAGGGTACACAACACTATCAATTCATCAGTTGGTTTTTTGCAACCGCTGATCGCGCTTTAAACAAGGCTGTCGTGCAGGTTTACTTATCTGGAGGACACCTAAAAACCCTTTGGAATTTAAATCTATCCAGTACAACAGAGCTTTCTTATCAATTAAAGACGCAAAAGGGTCAACGCAAATTGATTATTTTTGATCCGAGGTTTGAACATAAAAAAATGATTTTCAACATCGATGATCAAGCTCAGGGGCAAATTTTGTTAGGTCATACCTTATTTGATTTATCTAAACATCATGATATAGAACCGTCTTTATTAACTGAATTAGAAAAAATAGCCATGACCAATAAATTGAATTTTGAGAAATATGATATCCAGGACACCTCTCATGCAAGAGTTGATGTAGATATGTTACATACATCTGGAGTAGATAGTGTTTATACGCTTTATTTTTCTAATACTTCTTCATATGGCATAGATATTGAATTTGAGGGTCTGGCAAAAGGTCAGCAAAAAATACCCGCACAAGACACGCAATATTTTCAGTTCAGTACAGAAGAACTTAAACAAATTACCCGATTACAATATCGAAGTATGATGCCATCAGGAAGTTATATCCATACCATAGAGCCTTCTGTTTTATTTGATCATACTTATAACAGAACCGTTTGCCTCTCGTTTGAAGGTGAAAAAGTGAGCCGAGCTTTGGTCACGCCAAAAGCCTGTGATACATCAAGAAGAAGTCATTTAATTGAAGTGAAACCTATCTTATTGGGCGGTCAAGACCAACGTAATAAAAAAGATATGTACCAAATTCAACATGGAGGAAACTTAAATTATAAAGTGTTAAGTTTAGACAATCAGAGTTATGATATGCCTGTTCACCTGACGCTGATATACAAGCTTAACCATGCCGATGCAAAAAAATTAGCGGATTATGATGCAACAGCATTAGCCATTGATGAGCAAGATAAAAGAGTGCATCATAAATTAGTTTTACGACAGGAGTTATCGACAAAGCAAGAGATAGAAATATCGACGATGTCTTCACACGATGATCTACGAGGCAACCGAATTGACCTTTATATCCCTGAAGGTGCAGAGATTATTTCCATGAAAGCAGAGATAAAGGGACAGCTTCGTCGTCAAACCCAGCTCATAGATTTATTCCATGCTAAGATACTAAAAGATAGCAAGGGTCATGCAGCATCTGTCCAAGATTTATATCTACATAAGCCTTACACAGAAAATGTATACTTAGACTTTACCGCACATCAGTCTCTTCACAAATCGACTCACGATACACAATTCAAAGTGGAAAGAGTAACCTATAAATCTAGACAACAATCTTACATAAACGAGTATAATTTGTCTCGACATCGAAAAGAAACGGAGCAACAAGTTGGATTAAGGTACTAAAATAACTTTATTTTTTGAGTTCTTATGATTGAAGATAAATAAAAATGGACGATTCAACAACCCTAAATCAATCTTTTTGGAGGAATGTCTTGTTTTATCGTGATATGTATATTCATGATAATCAGTGTTAAAAAAATAATATTGACTTTACTTTAGATTTTCAATATATAAAAAATATGCTTACATGATCTGTGAGTTAAACTTGTTTATCATTCATCTCATGATGAACAGGTTTGACAAACAGGAAGCGTCCATACATGTCTTTGAATTACATTAAGATCACATGGTGCATTGCTCTGTTAGGGAGGAAGGTCAATAATCCTGTGATTACTAAACCTAAAAGATAAAGTAGCTTCAACATTCTTTGATGTTTTGAGATGTTTTTTTGTTGAGCTGCTCTTATAGCTTTATACAGGATCCAAATTGTCAGGCATGACAATACATGGATTAGACTGAAGAAACCTACTGTTTGAATTGAATGAATCCAAAAGCTGCTTATACTGACATAGAGCATCAGTGAAACCCACAAATAACCTATATATTTATGAGTTCTATTTCCTTTTTTTGCATAAAGCTGCCAAGCGCCTAAAACTAGAGCTCCACATGCAATTAGAGCGTGTGATGGAACTGGGTTGGGTTGAGATATGAGATAACTTAAGTTCAAGTGTAGAAATTTCTTTGTCTGAATTGAGGACCTAAAAATTCTATCATATTTAAAATAACAAAATAAATAAACCAAAATTAACCAACAAGCCACGTATTTTATTCATACAGGCTGTTTTTTGTTTTATTAATCTTTCTCGGATTTTATGAATGCTTAATATTTCTTGCTGTGCTTCTGTTTTTATCGGAACGCATTTAATATGCGGTCTTAAGCTCGCTTCATAAATAGCCATATCATCGTTTTTATCATTTTTATTGCCACGAACAAATGGTGTGACGTGCTGCGCTGGAATTAATTTAACGGCATGACCCATTTCTTCGAATGAAAAAACTCAAGACATATATGGACGCTTCCTTTTTGTCAAACACATTTATCCTAAGCCAAGGTTTTATGCCTTGGTTTGTTATTCCTCT
>MDTC01190915.1_pt1 | contig 18851 bp, 16 predicted proteins | sample 811181 | NCBI WGS metagenome assembly MDTC01 (sample SAMN05326644, study PRJNA326480) | marine metagenome | isolation source: seawater | place: Pacific Ocean: North | collected 2011
AGGTGGCATACATTGCATTCACTGCCAACGTAAAACCAATAAAAGTTTTAGTCAGGGCTATTGTTATCCCTGCTTTAAATCATTGCCTCAGTGTGATCTATGCATAATGAGCCCTGAAAAATGCCACTATCAAGCCGGCACTTGTCGCGATGAGCAATGGGCGGATGAATTTTGCCTGCAAGACCACTATGTCTACTTAGCGAATTCATCCGCTTTAAAAGTGGGTATTACTCGTGGAACACAAATACCGACTCGCTGGATCGATCAAGGTGCCGTTCAGGCACTGCCAATATTCCGCGTCAAGCAACGGCGTTACGCTGGTTTAGTTGAAGTTTTATTTAAACAGCATATGGCTGATAAAACCAATTGGCGAGCAATGTTAAAAGGTAATCCTGATTTACTTGATTTAGCCGCTATTATTGCTCAAACACTCCCTGAAGTGGCTGAAGGGATCGCTGCACTTCAATCAGAATATGGCATTGATGCAGTGCAGTTTTGCGATCAAGCTGAGGCTGTTGAGATTCAGTTTCCGGTATTAGAGTTTCCCGATAAAGTGACCTCGCTTAACTTTGATAAAACCCCTCAGATCAGCGGTCGCTTGATGGGTATCAAAGGGCAATATTTGCTGCTAGATACTGGCGTGCTTAATTTGCGAAAGTTTACGGGTTATCAAATTCAATTTTCGGTTTAAATTTTTGTTGGAGAGGATGTATGGCCGACGTCACTAGCGGTGCAGTAGCAGTAGGTTCACCCGTTTCGCAAGCAACCTATTTAAAAGATTATCGACCGCCGGATTTTTTCATTGATCGAACTGATTTAGAGTTTGATTTATTCAACGATAAAACAACAGTTAACGCGCACTTAACCTTACGAAGAAACGCAGCGGTTGATGCCGCACCCGATTTAATTCTGGCGGGTGAAAATCTTCATCTAGTGTCGGTTGCCATTAATAATATTATCCAGCCAACTGACAGTTACCAAGTGAACCATCAGCAGTTAGTCATTGCCTCGCCGCCCGATCAATTTATTCTCAGCATCGTAACAGAGATTGATCCTGCTAATAATCTTAGCTTAGAAGGGCTTTACTTGTCTGATGGCATGTATTGCACGCAGTGCGAAGCTCAGGGCTTTCGTCGAATCACTTACTACTTAGATCGGCCTGACGTCCTATCTGTTTTTACCACTAAAATAACCGCTGATCTAGGCCAGTACCCAGTGCTGTTATCGAATGGGAATTTAGACAGTCAGGGTTTGGCAGATGACGGCCGTCATTGGGCTAAATGGATTGACCCATTTAAAAAGCCTGCTTATTTATTTGCTTTAGTGGCGGGTGACTTGGCGATGGTTGAAGACAGTTTTACCACCGTCTCAGGACGCCAAGTAGCATTAAAGATTTATGTTGAAAGCAAAGATTTAAATAAGTGCGACCATGCTATGCAGTCACTCAAAAATGCTATGCAGTGGGATGAAAAAGTGTATGGCCGCGAGTATGACCTTGATTTATACATGATTGTTGCTGTCGATTTTTTCAACATGGGCGCCATGGAAAACAAGGGCTTGAATATTTTTAATACCTCATGCGTTTTGGCTAATCCGCTTACTCAAACTGACATGGCTTTTCAGCGTGTTGAGGCGGTTGTTGCGCATGAATACTTCCATAACTGGTCCGGTAATCGGGTGACCTGCCGCGATTGGTTTCAGCTTAGTTTAAAAGAAGGATTTACTGTTTTTCGTGATGCCAGTTTTTCTGCAGATATGAATTCGGCGACGGTAAAAAGAGTTGAGGATGTCAGTTTACTGCGCTCGGCACAATTTGCTGAAGATGGCGGCCCTATGTCGCATCCTATTCGGCCTGAATCGTATATTGAAATATCCAATTTTTATACGCTCACTATTTATGAAAAAGGTGCCGAAGTTATTCGAATGATGCATCAATTTTTAGGCGCAGATAAATTCCGTGCTGGCAGTGATCTTTACTTTGACCGGCACGATGGCGAGGCGGCAACCTGCGAAGACTTTATCGTCGCTATGGAGAATGCCAGCGGTTATGATTTAGGTCAATTTCGTCGCTGGTATTCTCAGGCGGGCACACCGGTTCTCGATGCAGAGGGCGATTGGGATCAGCAGCGCGGTTGTTATACTTTGAAGATCCAGCAGAGTTGTCCTGCGACACCTGGACAGGATCAGAAATTACCCTTTAGTATGCCTGTCAAAGTGGCTTTAGTGGCTGACTCAGGTCTGTTGGCGGCCAGCTGCAATTCATTATCAGCGCAGTTGTTAGATGGAAATGAATTTTTATTATCATTAACAGATTCTGAACAGCAATGGCAATTCACTGGTTTAAGTGAAAAGCCGGTTGCCTCTTTGCTAAGAGGGTTTTCAGCGCCAGTTAAATTAAATTTTCATTATCAACCGCAGGATTTGCTGCAATTAATTGATGCTGATAATGATGGCTTTATCCGATGGGATGCCTCGCAGCGCTATGCTCTGCAGTTAGTTCAGAAACACCTTACTGGCGAGCAAATGATCGACAGTGCGGCGGGTCAGCAGGCAGTTAAAGCCTTGGGCTTATCATTGTCCCAATTGTTGCAGCAAGGACTAAGCGGGAGAGGCTGGGACCTTAGCTTTGATGCAGCATTAACGGCAGAGATTATTCGATTACCAAGCTATGCCTATTTGATAGAGCAGTTTGATAGCGTCGATATACATGCAATTAGTGAAGCCATAGAATGCCTGCAAATATCTTTATCGGCGCAACTAAAGTCAGTGATGGTTGATTGCTATCAGCAATTACGACAGCAGCTTGAATCGCTGGGGGAATACCAGCCGTTGGCCGATCACGTTGCCTTAAGAAGCTTAAAAAATACCTGCCTAGCCTTTCTTCTGCGAAGCCTTGATTCAAGTTTACTTCATTTAGCTGAAACCCAATTTGATCTGGCTAATAATATGACCGATCAATCGTCAGCACTTAGTGCTTTGGTTAATTGCCCATTAGAGAATGCTGAAGCTGCAGCACAGCAACGGGTTGATCGTTTTTATCAACAGTGGTCATCTGAGAGTTTAGTAGTTAATCAATGGCTAACCGTTCAGGCTGCCAGCGATAAGCCGGGAGCGTTAGGGCGAGTTCGTGCGTTGATGGATCACGAGGCTTATGATAATACCAATCCCAATAAGGTTAGGGCGCTAATCGCTGGTTTTTGTATGCGAAATATCACCCAGTTTCATGCCCAAGATGGATCGGGTTACGAGTTGCTGAGTAGTGAAGTTATTCGACTCAACACCCTGAATCCACAGCTGGCTTCACGACTTTTATCGCCACTCACGCAATGGCAGCGGTTTAAGACCCCTCAATCGGAGCTCATGCAAGCGAGTTTGCAGCGCATTGCTGATACTGAAAATTTATCGGCGGATGTATTTGAGGTAGTGACAAAAAGCTTGGTCGCTAGCTAAACTGTAATTTTTATCAAGCAAAACCTAGTTAAACTGTTTTTTTGTTAGCCAAACTGACCGGCAGTTAAGCCAGTTGTTCGATCCCACAAAGCTGATAGGTTTAATAATAGGTGCCAATTATGATTAAAGACCCCGTGGAGTTACCTGCAGGAACGGTCGAGTGGATAGAATCGATTACTGCTGAGACTGTTTCCTCTTTGCATCGTCATGTCGCGAGAAGAGAGGCTTGGGTGGTTGAAACGCTATCAAGTTCCGCAGCTAAGCAATGGTATTTTTTGCGGATCGACCGGGCTGGGGCTAAAGGTCGTGGTGGCCCATGGAGTTTATTACGTGAAACGAAAATAATTCAAGCCTTGGCGGCAACTGAGGTGCCAGCACAAAAAATAATTGCCTGGCATGATGAGTTTCATTTAGCACTGCAAGAAATGGTTGTTGGTGATTCTGAGCTTGATCAGGTCGATCGCTCACAGCAACATGCCGTAATGATGAATTTTATGGCTGCATTGGCTGAACTTCACCGTTTAGATCCAAAAGCCTTAAATTTATCAGCCTATTGCACATGGCCAGAATCTGCGGAACAGCAAGCGTTGAGTGAAGTTTATGTGATAAAGGCTTTATGGCGCTCAATGCCGGAACCGCCTTCAGCAGGACGTTTGTTTTCTGCTTTTGGCCGACGCTGGTTAGAAAATCATGTTCCGCCTGAGTATCAGCACACGGTTCTGGTTCAGGGCGATACGGGCCCCGCTAATTTTATGTTTGATGGTGATAAAATTAGTGCCTCGGTTGATTGGGAATTGGCCCATTTTGGTGACCCCATGGAAGATCTAGGTAACATTGTAGTCCGCGATTATTTTTATCCCTCTAGTGGCGGTGATTTACAGGCTTATTTTTCTCACTATGAACAGCTAAGCGGCATTCCATTTGATGTTGATAAGGTGAAGTATTACACGGTTCAGCAGTTGTTACGCTCAGTGATGTCGCTGATGTATACAGTGCCAAGCTTGAAATGGAATGACGAAGTGGCAATGAATATGGGTTACGAAATCAATTGTCAGCGGGCTATGTGCGATGCCATTGCTCGAGCAATGGCTGTGTCATGCCCTGCAGAGCCCATGCCTGTGTCAGTGGTTCAGAGAGGTGATGAAGACAAAGAAATGGGCCGTGTTTTTTCAATAATAGAGCAGCAATTACAGCAACAAATTTTACCTGCACAGTCAGATGGTTTTGTTGCTCATCGGGTTGAGCATATTCATGCAATGGTGGAATTCCAGCATCGCCAAGCGCGCTATGGACCGCACTTAGATCGCTATGAGCAAAGTGAAATTGCTGTTATCATGGGCACATCTTTTGATGATCTACCGATGGCTGAAGAGGCGTTGCTGGCGCGAATAGAAGCAATGGATTCTGTTGAAGAAGAGCAGCTTATCTTGACCTACTTACATGCTCGGGCCTATCGCTTAGAAGATCTGATGGAGCCTTTAGTCCGTCCCTTTGCTCATCGATTTTTGGCTAAGGTTGATTAGCCGTATTTATTTTCTAATACCGGGTAAAGATAAGTTGTTATGCTGGAAAATTCACAAGCTGAGACCATTGATGACATAGATGCACCCTCTGATGGGCAGAGAAAAATCATTCATGTCGATATGGATGCTTTTTTTGCTTCCGTTGAGCAGCGCGACAACCCAGAGTATCGTGGCCAGCCTTTAATTGTAGGCGGTGATCCTGATCGTCGCGGGGTCGTCGCGGCATGCAGTTATGAGGCAAGAGTGTTTGGTATTCATTCGGCAATGTCATCATCACGAGCCAAACAGCTTTGCCCGGCGGCTATATTTGTAAAGCCTCGGTTTGACGCATATAAAGAAGCCTCGCTGGCTATTCATGAGGTTTTTCATCGATACACTGATTTAGTTGAGCCACTGTCTTTAGATGAAGCTTATTTAGATGTTTCGCAAAGCCCATTATTTTCGGGATCTGCTACTTTAATCGCTAAAGATATTAAACAAAAAATTTACTTGAGTACCGGTTTAACCGCCTCAGCGGGTATTTCTTATAATAAATTCCTTGCCAAAATTGCTTCAGATATGGATAAGCCTAACGGCTTGTTTTTGATTTTACCGCAAGCTGCCAATGATTTATTAGAGTCCTTGGCTATTCGCAAATTCCACGGTATTGGCAAAGCCACTGAAACAAAAATGAAAGCCCTTGGTATTCACAATGGCTATGATTTGAAGCAGTGGGGTAGGGCTAAGCTGCAACGTCACTTTGGCCGTACAGGGGTGTATTACTTTGATATTGTTCGCGGTATTGATCATCGACGGGTAGAGAATAATCGGGTTCGAAAATCGATGGGGGCTGAAACCACTTTTTCAACCGATCTTATCGATCGAAAGGAAATGTTGCGTTGCTTAGAACCATTAGCCGCGAAAGTCGTGGCGGCATTAACAAGTAAAAAATTTGCAGCTCAAACGATTACTTTAAAAGTAAAGTTTGATAATTTTCAGCAAATCACACGAAGTCATACAGAGGCGCAGGCCTTTACTGAGCTTGATGTAGTACTAAAGCGCTTGACAGAATTGATGCAGCGCACTGAGGCCGGTCAACGAAAGGTGCGCTTGCTGGGTTTAAGCCTGTCCAATTTGACCTTACTGGATGACGATACCGCCGCTATCGAACAAATAAGTTTGTTGTAGCGGTTGAAGCTGAAATAAGATCTATGGTTAAAAGTGGATCGTCTGTTATTACTTGGGTTTATTTTATTGTTAATAAGTGTCAATTTTTAGTTAAAGGTAGTTTTTTTATTTTGAACGATTTATGTAGAGTTAATGTGCTGCTATTTCTGGCTCGCTTTAAACCGGATAACGCTGTGATAAAGCGTTCAATTAAACCCATCGCCCTTATATTGTCATGCCTGCTACTTGCATCTTGTTCTTCACTCAAAGTTGAGCTCCGTGACTGGCCTGCAAACTGGCCCTCCGAATCCTATTTCCAAGCCGTTTACGATCGCGATCAAGCCAATCAGGCTGACCAAAGTTACGCTGAGTATATTGTTTGGGTTAAGCGGTTTTACTCGGGTTGGGTATTTTATCCCAGCGGTTGGGATGGCATGGTCGAGCAATTATTAGCAACAAAAGAGGATCCAGTCTTGCAAGCTTGGTTTCGTCAGCAGATGCTTGCGCTTGGAGCTAGGATTAGTTCGGAGTGGGCGAAGGATGACAATCATCGGCTGATTAACAGCCGGCATTTATTGAATTGGTCAGACGCTGTCAGACGCTCTGTCGCTCAGGGCCAAGAAGAGTGGCTGCTTGCTGAGATTAATCAAGATGTCGCCGGCTTGTTAAATGGTTCTATTACGGCTTCAAGCATCGAAGAAAAACGCTATTTTTCCCGAAGCAGTGACGGTGACGAGCGGGATGATGAATTCGACTTTTAATAAAGGTTAAAAATTAACCAGCCTGATCAAGGGCGAATAATCGACAAAATCACCTTTTGTTGGTTTGTTCCGGCATCGCCATTCTGATAAGCTATTTTCCCATCTTTGAGTGGCAAATCCTGCCATTCTGCATGTGTGTATTTTGTGCTGTTTGTCACCTCTATTGCTTGTGTGGCATTGCCACGTGCCAGATGATTCGTTGATCTGGTCACGTTTCTCTATTTGACTGATGGGTTGTTTAATTATGAGTGAAGCATCATTGACGAGGTATATTTTCGTCACCGGCGGTGTGGTTTCGTCACTGGGTAAAGGCATTGCCGCGGCTTCTTTGGCAGCTATTCTTGAAGCCAGAAATTTAACGGTCACCATGATGAAGTTGGATCCCTATATTAATGTCGATCCTGGCACCATGAGTCCTTTTCAGCACGGCGAAGTATTTGTTACCGAAGATGGTGCAGAAACCGATCTAGATCTTGGGCATTACGAACGATTCCTGCGCACTAAAATGCAAAAGAGCAATAACTTTACCTCTGGCAGTGTGTATGAAGCGGTGCTACGTAAAGAGCGTCGCGGTGATTATCTTGGTGGCACGGTGCAAGTGATTCCGCATATCACTGACGAGATTAAGCAACGAGTGATGGCCAGAGGTGAAGGCTATGATGTGGTGCTGGTTGAAATTGGCGGGACGGTGGGTGATATTGAGTCCTTGCCCTTTTTAGAAGCCGCCAGACAGTTAAAAGTTGAGTTGGGTATTCATCGCGCATTGTTGATTCATTTGACGCTAGTCCCTTATATCGCCACGGCGGGGGAAACAAAGACTAAACCCACTCAGCACTCAGTCAAGGAATTACGTTCAATCGGTTTGCAGCCAGACGTGTTAATTTGCCGATCTGAGGTAGAAATTTCGGCCAGTGCTCGTAAGAAGATTGCACTGTTTACCAATGTCGAAGAGCGTGCGGTTATTTCTTTACCCGACGCCGATACGATTTATCGTGCGCCCATCATGTTAAACAAAAAGGGCCTCGATGAGTATGTGGTTCAGCGCTTAGGTCTCACTTGTAAAGTGGCTGATCTGTCGGAATGGGAGGCCGTTATCGATGGTGAGTTAAATCCACGCGGCGAGGTTAAAGTTGCGATGGTCGGTAAGTACACGGACTTAATCGATGCCTATAAGTCTCTCAATGAAGCGCTAAAGCATGCCGGCATTGGTGAGCGGATGAAGGTCTCCGTTCAGTATATAGATTCCGAAGACATCGAGAGAGATGGTCTTGCACCGTTAGAAAAAGTAGACGCTATTTTGGTGCCGGGCGGATTTGGCGAGCGAGGTGTCGAGGGAAAGATCCGTGCAGTTCAGTACGCCCGTGAAAATAAAGTCCCTTATCTAGGTATCTGTTTAGGTATGCAGGTGGCGGTCATTGAGTATGCAAGAAATGTTGCGGGTTTAGCCGGTGCTCACAGTTCGGAATTTCAAATTGATACGCCGCATCCCGTCATAGCATTAATTAAAGAGTGGCTGGATGAAGATGGCAGTCAGAAATCTCGCAGTGCTGACCAAGATCTTGGTGGCAGTATGCGTTTAGGGGCACAAGCTTGTGAGTTAGTCGAAGGGACTTTGGCGCAAACCACTTATGGTGAGGTCCATATCGCAGAGCGGCATCGGCATCGCTATGAAGTGAACGCAAATTATGTTGAGCAACTGCAGGGTGCAGGTTTAGGTATAGCCGGTTGGTCGCAAGACAAGCAGTTAGTCGAGGTTGTTGAAGTAGCCGATCATCCATGGTTTGTGGCTTGTCAATTTCATCCTGAATTTACTTCTACACCGCGTGATGGCCATCCGCTGTTTAGTGGGTTTATTCAAGCAGCAATTGCTTTTTCACAGCAGTCTTAGCCTGCATTTTTATTCTTAAAACGTCTCTCTAATGAGAGTTAATTATGTCAGATAAAACCTCAAAAATTATTCGAGTGGCCGACATTTCAGTGGCTAATAACTTACCTTTCGTGCTCTTTGGCGGCATGAATGTGCTTGAGTCTGAAGCGATGGCGATCGATATTGCTGGGCATTATGTTGAGGTCTGCGCCGAGCTTAATATTCCTTACATATTTAAAGGTTCGTTTGACAAAGCTAATCGCTCATCGATGCATTCTTTTCGAGGCCCCGGCTTAGATCAGGGTTTAAAAATCTTAGCGGCGGTAAAAGACCAATACAATCTGCCCGTCATTACCGATCTGCACGAGCCTGCACAAGCGACGGAAGTGGCGGCGGTTGCCGATGTGATTCAGCTACCTGCATTTTTATCGAGGCAAACCGACCTAGTGGTTGCGATGGCCAAAACAGGTGCGGCGATTAATATTAAAAAGGCACAATTCTTGGCGCCGTTAGAAATGCAGCATATCTTAACTAAATGCCAAGAGGCCGGTAACGACCAGCTGATGCTCTGTGAGCGTGGAAGCAGTTTTGGCTATAACAACCTCGTGGTTGATATGCTTAGTTTCGGTATCATGAAATCGTTTTCATACCCCGTTATTTTTGATGTTACTCACGCCCTGCAGATGCCTGGCGGTCGAAGTGACTCTGCTGGCGGGCGTCGCCAGCAAGTTGTCCAGTTAGGCAAGGCAGGTATGTCTCAAGGCTTGGCAGGTTTGTTTTTAGAGGCGCACCCCGATCCCGACAAGGCACTTTGCGATGGCCCTTGTGCATTGCCGTTAAAACAATTAAAACCTTTTCTTGAGCAAATGCAGGCGGTTGATAATCTGGCTAAGCGTCTTCCTGAACTTGATATTCGTTAAATTTTAAATCCTTTATTTGGAGTAAAAATGTCCCTGATTCAATCTGTCACAGCGATCGAAGTACTTGATTCTCGAGGTAATCCAACGATAGAAGCACAAGTTAATTTAGATAATGGTTTGACGGCTTCAGCCTGCGCCCCTTCAGGGGCGTCAACCGGTTCTCGCGAGGCCTTAGAGCTAAGAGATGGCGATAAAAGTCGCTATCTTGGCAAGGGTGTTTTGACTGCGGTGAACAATATCAATCAACTGATTCAGCCGGAGTTGATTGGTAAAAACCCTGCCGATCAAGCAGCTCTAGATCAATTGATGATTGATCTAGACGGTACTGAAAATAAAGCCAAGTTAGGTGCTAATGCTGTGCTGGCAGTATCACTCGCTCTGGCTAAGGTCGCGGCGGCAGATTTGTCATTGCCGCTTTATGAACATATTGCAAATTTAAACGGTACGCCGGGGCGATACTCAATGCCTGTGCCGATGATGAATATTGTGAATGGCGGCGAGCATGCTGATAATAATGTCGATATTCAGGAATTTATGGTGCAACCAATTGCGGCTAAAACCTTTTCTGAAGCATTGCAGTGTGGGGCAGAAATTTTTCATGCTTTAAAAGCTGTGCTACAAGAGCGTGGTTTGAATACGGCGGTTGGCGATGAAGGTGGATTTGCGCCTAACTTAGAGTCTAATGCCGCTGCATTAGCGTTAATATCAGAGGCTGTTAGCCATGCGGGCTATAAATTGGGCAGTGATGTCACCTTAGCGCTCGACTGTGCTGCTTCTGAGTTTTACCAAGATGGTCAATATAATTTAGCGGGAGAAGGTAAGGTATTTACTGCCAGTGAGTTTGCCGATTACTTGGCGGATTTAAGCGAGCAATATCCGATTTTATCGATTGAAGATGGAATGGACGAAAGTGATTGGGCTGGTTGGTTAGATTTGACCAATAAGATTGGTCAGCGGGTGCAGCTAGTGGGCGATGACCTTTTTGTGACGAATACAAAAATTTTACAGCGCGGTATTGATGAGAATATAGCGAATTCTATTTTGATTAAGTTTAACCAAATTGGCTCATTAACTGAAACATTGCAAGCCATTAAGATGGCGCAAGCGGCTGGTTATACCGTGGTTATTTCACATCGTTCTGGCGAAACTGAAGATACGACAATTGCTGACTTGGCGGTTGCGACAGCAGCGGGTCAAATAAAGACGGGCTCCTTGTGCCGCTCTGACAGAGTCGCTAAATACAATCGTTTGCTACGCATTGAGGCCGAACTTGGCGAAAGTGTTTCTTACCATGGTCGAGCTGAGTTTAAGGTTTAGTATTGACAGATATGTGGACTTATTAATGGCAACTAAGCAGTCATCACCTCAGGCTTCGGATCAAGGCATCGCTGATATCTTTTTGCAGGGATTCATTGCTTTATTGCTGTTAATATTAGTGTTTTTGCAATACCGATTGTGGGCCGGTGAGGGCAGTCTTGCAGAGGCCCAGACATTAAAGGCCAAGATTGCTGAGCAGCAGAAAAAAAACGCTCAACTTGCCACAGATAATGATCGCCTTATGAGTCAGGTTGCTTCTCTCAAGCAAGGTCTTGATGCCGTAGAATCTCGCGCCAGAGAAGACTTGGGTATGGTCAAGTCAGACGAGACGTTTTACTTGCTGGTTGAGCAACCGGCTGCCCAGCCATGAGTCAGCCAGCCATTTGGGCGGTAGTGCCCGGAGCGGGAACAGGTCAACGCATGGGTGCGAGCCTGCCTAAGCAATACCTTTCTTTAGCAGGCCAAGCGATTGCGCAAAGAACTTTGTCGCAGCTAGTGACTGCCGACTTGTTTTCAAAAATCATTATTGCATTAGCCGATGATGACCATTATTTTTCAGACTTAGCTATAGCGCAATCAGAACAGATTCAATCTGTTGCAGGAGGGGCTAGTCGGGCGGCATCGGTTCTTAACGGTTTGCATGCTTTAGCTGGTCATGCTGCGGCTGATGATTGGGTCATGGTGCATGATATTGCTCGACCATTAATTACTGTTGAGGCAATCAACAAGCTGGTCAATGCAGTTGGTCCGCAAGATTCAGCAGCAATTTTAGCGACCAGAATACATGATACTGTTAAACGATCGGGCATCGATGATTCGGCGTCTGAGGCGGTCTCTGTTGTTGAAGCAACCTTAGACAGGCGTCGCTTATGGCTTGCGCAAACGCCACAGATGGTTCGATACGGTTTATTGATTGAGGCCTTGACGCAAGCTGAAAAACAGCAGCAGGTAGTGACTGATGAAGCCTCCGCGGTTGAGTTTCTAGGTCAGCCTGTTTTATTGGTAGAGAATACCCAGCAAAACATGAAGATAACGACCGCTGAGGATCTTCGCTTGGCTGAATATTATTTGTTAGATTCTGTTGGTTTAGCTGAGGTGAGCCAGTGAGTATGCGAATAGGACAAGGCTACGATGTGCATGCTTTTGCCAGCGTAGAATCATCTCCATCAAGTGGCGATTGCTCCCATATTGTTATTGGCGGCGTATCGATTCCTTACAAGGTCCCTTTGCTCGCGCATTCCGATGGAGATGTTTTGGTGCATGCTTTAGCAGATGCCTTGTTAGGTGCGCTTGCGCTGGGTGATATTGGCCAGCATTTTCCTGACACCGACAGTGATTACCGTAATGTTGATTCACGTCAGTTACTCCGGCAGGTGATGACGCTAGTGGCCGATCGCGGTTACTGCTTGGTGAATGCCGATATGACCATTGTCGCTCAGCGGCCAAAAATGGCAGAGTATATCCCTGCGATGCGCGAGCATATTGCCAGTGATGCGGCTGTTGGCTTGGCAGATGTGAGTATCAAAGCAACGACTACCGAAAAGCTCGGTTTTACCGGCCGAGAAGAAGGTATTGCTTGTTATGCCGTTGTTTTGCTCAGCCAAACGTCTTAAGCACTGGCCATTGTGAGTACATCGATTAATGGCGGGCCTCAGCGCCCATCACTTGCCTATGCCTATGCTGGCCCAGCGCTTAATGCAGTCATTAAGCAGCAAGCTGAAGATTTTTATGTCGATGAAATTTTAGGTTTCGAGCCCAGTGGTGTCGGCGAGCACGTTTTTTTACACATTGAAAAACGTTGTTTAACCACCTTGGCCGTTAGAGATGCGATTGCCAAGCTGGCCGGCTGTAAGTTAATGGACGTGGGGTATTCAGGTCTAAAAGACAAATGGGCTGTTACTCGTCAGTGGTTCAGTGTTTACTTGTCAGCAAAAACTGAGCCTAATTGGTTAAAGCTGATGATCGACTCTCCGTCTTCGCAAGCCTATCTTCGGGTCTTGAAAGTTGCGCGGCATGATCGAAAGTTGCGTCGCGGCACCCATAAAGAAAATGCGTTTACGCTTGTTCTCAGGGATGTTTCTGATGTTGACTGCTTGTCGATGAATGCAGAGGATTACTTCAACCAGCGCTTAACCACTTTGCGTGAGCAGGGGTTTCCTAACTATTTCGGGCAGCAACGCTTTAGCAGCCAAAATTTGGCTAAAGCTAGGCAGTTATTCGACATCGATAAGCGAATGCCTAGGGAGCAAAGAAGTTTATGTTTGTCAGCGGCGCGAGCCTATTTGTTTAATTTGCTGCTCAGCGAGCGGGTTAAGCAAGATAATTGGTCGCATTATCTTGCCGGTGATGTATTGATGTTAGCGGGCAGTCGCAGTCAATTTAGCTTGCATGAAGATACTGCTGATTGGGTTAACAGTTCGGCTGCCGATGAGTTAATGAGGCAGGTAAACTCTATTGAGCAGCGCTTAAGTGAGGCTGATATCCATATCTCAGGCCCCTTGTGTGGGCGAGGCGAGTCCCCCTTATCGGCCGCCGCATTGGCACTTGAGACAGCGGTTTTTCGATCAGAGCAGGCCTTAGTTGATGGGCTTTGCCGCCAAGGTGTCGAGCAGGCTAGACGACCACTTCGAGCAATGCCGAAGCAGTTGAAGTGGCAATTTAAAAGTGAAAAATTACAGCTTTGCTTTGTGCTTCCGACCGGAAGTTATGCCACAGTTTTGTTGAGAGAATTGGTAGAATGTTAATTTATGGGCTATATGGGCAGCAATAATGATGCAGTATTCTGAACGCGCGGGTGTAGGTATGACCTCGCAGCGAACACGCGACCGCATGGTCGGGCGCTTAGCCGATCAAGGCATTACTAATATTCAATTATTGGATGTCATGCGTAATACACCAAGACATTTGTTTATTGAAGAAGCCTTAGCGCACCGTGCCTATGAAGATGCGGCTTTGCCGATCGGAAAAAATCAAACGATTTCTCAGCCTTACGTGGTGGCATTGATGACCCAGCTGCTGCTGGCTAACGGACCGATTGACTCGGTGCTAGAAGTAGGGACCGGTTGCGGTTATCAAACGGCCATTTTGGCCCAGTTAGTCAAGCGCGTTTGCACTGTCGAGCGGATTCTTTCTTTGCAGGAATCTGCCGAGCAGCGATTAAGGGACCTGGAGTTTCGAAATATTGAATATGCTCATGGCGATGGTTATCAAGGTTGGCGAGCACGCGCGCCCTTTGATGCCATTATCATTACGGCGGCACCAAGAGCGATACCAGAAATGTTGATCGACCAACTAGCCTTAGGGGGTAAAATGGTATTGCCTGTGGGTGATGAAAAAGATCAAAATTTACAGGTATTAACCAGAACCGAAGGCGGTTATGAGGTTGAACCTTTGATGCCGATTCGTTTTGTTCCGCTGCAGCCTGGGGTGTTAGCGTAATTCTGGGTTAAGCTAATAAATGCTTGCCGTTTTTAATAGCATGGCTTTAAAGGCACTGGCAGCATTAGATGGTTGGCGGCCTTGCAGTTCAACAATACCCAGCTGCCGTTCTAGGTAGGTGTCAGGGATATGAATTTGCTCTAAATCACCAATCATTGTTTTGGGTAAAACACTCCATCCTAAGCCAATCGACACCATCATTTTAATCGTCTCTAAATTACTGGTGGTCATTGAGGTTTTAAGTGAGCGGTTTTCTTGGGCAAATAGATGATGAATGAGATTGCCAGTATGGGTGTTGTCGCCCGGAAAGATCATATCCAGTTGACTTAGCTCTTCAAGTGAAACATTGTCGCGCAGATGCAAGGGGTGATCGGGACTGCAGACTAAGGCTAGCGGGTCGCGCCATAAAGGCGTCACGCTAATATCTTTTCGAGGCTCGGGAAATAGGGTGATAACGGCCATTTCTGAGGTGCCTTCAAGCACGCGAGCATAGCCATCGTCTGAATCAACAAAGCTAATATCGAGATTAACCTCGGCATGATCGCTAGAAAATTGTTTTAAATGGGGGCCGAGTCGATGCAGACCAATATGATGGCTAAAGGCGATGGCGAGTTTGCCGCTGGTTTTGCCGGCTATATCGCTAATCGCTTGCTGAGTGTCTTTGAGCGACTGAATGATTTGTTTAGCCTTCGGCAATAAGGCCTGACCCGCTTCGGTCAGCAAGGTTTTCTTTTTAACGCGATCAAAAACCGGTGTTTGTAGTTGTTGTTCAAGCTGGGCTACACGCTTGCTGACGGCCGATTGGGTCAGGAACAGTTTTTCCGCGGCAAGTGAAAACGAACCGGTTTCAGCAACCGCTATAAAGGCAATTAAGGCCTGAATATCCAGTGAGGCCATGCTAGACTCCGGATTGGTAAGTCAATGTATTCCTGATAGGAATGGTAAAACTTAATAATATGAATTTTATTTCTTTAACGCAAGCGGTATCATTCACTTTCTTTACGATGATGGGTCAAGGCAAAAGCCTGCGCAGGCGCTACTCGCGATGTGATTGTTTTAATTTGGCCCCAAGATGAGGCAATACCATGGCAGGAAAAACACTCTACGATAAGTTATGGGACCAACATTTGGTCACCCAGCGCGAGGATGGCACGGCGTTGATTTATATCGACCGTCATTTAATCCATGAAGTGACATCGCCTCAGGCCTTTGAGGGATTGAGAATTGCGGGCCGCAAGCCTTGGCGCACAGCGGCCAATATTGCCACCCCCGATCATAATGTACCCACCACCACGGTTGAGCGCCTAGAGGGGCTTGAGGGCATTGAAGATGAAATCTCTCGTATTCAAATACAAACACTCGATGATAATTGCGATGAACTGGGAATCACCGAATTTAAGATTAACGATATCCGTCAAGGCATTGTGCATGTGGTTGGGCCTGAGCAAGGTGCGACATTGCCCGGCATGACGGTGGTGTGCGGTGATTCACACACGTCGACGCACGGCGCCTTGGGTGCGTTGGCCCATGGTATTGGTACCTCCGAAGTCGAGCACGTGTTAGCGACACAATGCTTGCTGGCGAAAAAAATGAAAAATATGCTAATACGTATCGATGGCAAGTTGCGCAATGGCGTCACTGCAAAAGATTTAGTGTTAGCGATTATCGGCAAGATTGGCACCGCCGGTGGCACTGGCTATGCGATGGAGTTTGGCGGTGAGGCGATTCGCGATTTGTCGGTAGAAGGTCGCATGACGGTGTGTAATATGGCAATCGAAGCAGGCGCACGTGCAGGTATGATTGCCTGTGACCAGAAGACCATTGATTATTGTAAAGGCCGTCCTCTGGCACCGCAGGGAGAAGATTGGGCGCTGGCCGAAAAAAGTTGGTTAGACTGGTGCAGTGATGATGATGCTGTGTTCGATCATGTGGTCGAAATGCGTGCTGAAGATATTGCACCGCAGGTCACCTGGGGCTCATCGCCTGAAATGGTTGCCTCGATCACTGATCGGGTGCCCGTGCCCGCGGAAGAGACTGACCCAACGCGGCGCCAGTCACTTGAACGAGCGTTGGAGTACATGGGTTTGAATGGCGGTCAGCTGATTAAAGATATTCCTTTAGATAAGGTCTTTATTGGTTCCTGTACCAATAGCCGTATTGAAGATTTACGCGCCGCTGCAGCGGTCGTTCAGGGTCAGCAGGTCTCCACTAAAATTAAGTTGGCCATGGTAGTACCCGGTTCAGGCTTGGTACAAAAGCAGGCGGAGAGCGAAGGCTTAAATGATATTTTTACCGCAGCAGGTTTTGAGTGGCGCGAGCCGGGTTGTTCAATGTGCTTGGCGATGAATGCTGATAAGCTTCAAGAGGGTGAGCATTGTGCGTCAACGTCTAATCGAAATTTTGAAGGGCGGCAGGGTTTTGGTGGTCGTTCGCATTTGGTCAGTCCGGCAATGGCAGCAGCAGCAGCAATAGCGGGTCGCTTTGTCGATGTCCGTGAAATGGGAGAGGGTTAATATGCGAGCGTTTACAGCATTAGAAGGCGTGGTAATGCCGATTGATCGTGCCAACGTCGATACCGATATGATCATTCCGAAACAATTTTTAAAATCGATCAAGCGTTCTGGATTTGGTCCTTACCTGTTTGATGAGTTACGGTATCTGGATAAGGGTGAGCCGGATATGGATTGCACCCATCGACCGTTAAATACAGAGTTTTCCCTGAATCATGAGCGTTATGCCGGTGCTAATATTTTACTATCACGGCAGAATTTTGGCTGTGGTTCAAGTCGAGAGCATGCGCCATGGGCCTTAGATGATTTTGGCTTTCGCTGCCTGATTGCCCCCAGTTTTGCCGATATATTTTTTAATAACTGTTTTAAGAATGGCATTTTACCGATCCAGTTATCAGACGAGATTGTCGACCAATTATTTGATGTGGTCGATGAAACTGAGGGTTTTTCGCTGGCCGTTGATTTGGCCTCGCAAACGATCACATTGCCGGATGGGTCTTCTATAGCATTTGAAGTCGACAGTTTTCGTAAGCATTGCTTGCTTAATGGTCTTGATGATATTGCCTTGACGCTTGAAGATGCCGATCAGATCCGTGCCTTTGAAGTGGGCCATAAACAAAAAGCCCCTTGGCTTTACCGTTAGTTTTATCACTGGCAATGTTTGCTGCAATTCTCTGTGAATTGAACATTTAATACAATTTGGAGTGAGTTTTTATGTCCCGAACTTTCGATGTCGCCATCATGGGCGCAACTGGCGCTGTTGGACAAGCAATGATAGAGATATTGCAGGAGCGAAAGTTTCCAGTAGGTAAGCTCTATCTGTTAGCCAGTGAGCGATCGGCGGGTAAGCGCATCCAGTTTAATGGTAAGTCAGTTGTGGTCGAAAACTTAGTCGATTTTGACTTTAGTCAGGTGCAAATTGGTTTGTTTTCTGCGGGTGGCAATTTGTCCGGTGAGTACGCGCCAATTGCTGCTGATGCTGGTTGTGTAGTCATCGATAACACCTCTTATTTTCGTTACCAAGACGATATCCCCTTGGTGGTACCAGAGGTGAATCCAGCAGCAATCGCTGATTATCGCAATCACAATATTATTGCGAATCCCAACTGCTCAACCATTCAAATGCTGGTGGCACTTAAGCCAATTTATGATGCTGTTGGCATCAGCCGAATTAACGTGGCGACCTACCAAGCCGTGTCGGGTACAGGGCAAGACGCCATTGAAGAATTGGCCGGTCAGACTGCCCGATTGTTGAATGGCCAACCGGTCGAAGAGAAAGTCTATCCCAAGCAAATCGCTTTTAATGTGTTACCGCAGATTGACGTGTTTCAAGAAAATGGTTATACCAAGGAAGAGATGAAAATGGTCTGGGAAACGCAGAAGATTTTTGCCGATCACAGTATCCAGATCAATCCAACCTGTGTGCGTGTGCCGGTCTTTTTTGGTCATTCTGAAGCGGTGCATATCGAGACAGATCAAAAGTTAAGCGCCGATGATGCCCGAGCGTTGCTGATGGATGCGCCGGGCGTGACAGTCATGGATGAGCAGCTTGATGGCGGGTATCCAACGCCAGTCAGTGACGCGGCGGGTCAAGACGCTACCTATGTAGGCCGTATTCGCGAAGATATTTCACATCCCCAAGGGCTTAATTTATGGGTTGTTTCTGACAACGTCAGAAAAGGCGCTGCGTTAAACAGTATTCAAATCGCAGAATGTTTGATTGATCAATACCTCTAAAAGCGGTTTTCCTGCCCTCGCTGGCCGCTATTGCTGAAAATATTGAATTCCAGCACATTATCGCCACGTTGTAAGATTCTTTTTTACCTCTACTTGTCGTTTCGTGTTTTTGGGCTATGCTCTGAGTATACCTGCTGATATTGGCGTGAAATGAGGGTAATAACTCATACCAGGTCTCTCTA
>MDTC01018130.1_pt1 | contig 18850 bp, 15 predicted proteins | sample 811181 | NCBI WGS metagenome assembly MDTC01 (sample SAMN05326644, study PRJNA326480) | marine metagenome | isolation source: seawater | place: Pacific Ocean: North | collected 2011
ACAAGATCTTTAGTATTTACAAGATAGCAATCTAGATTACTTATACTCAGATTTAAATGAGGTATATGCTGTATGTATCTATTAAAGATTTGTAAGTTACATACAGCATCTCTTATGTAAATCTCTGAGCTTCCATTTGTCCCATCTTTTTTTTTCCATGTATATTTAATTTTATTTCTAAAAATCTTTTTAAAATATTTTATTTTTTTTTCATAAAGAATATAGTCAGCAACATGGAATGGAGATCCCATTGTAAAAAATCTACCATTTCCCATAGATAATATTTTTGAGTTATCTTCGTACATCTTAAAATATGGTGAATGTTTATCCCAGTCTATAATTGAATCTTGGTGCGATTCCGTATAGTAAGATGCTTTTTTTCCAATTGAGCAAACTGATGACGAAAGGCTTATACTTCTTTTTACGCCTTTCATTCTTCTAAATATTTCCGACGCAAATCCGGCATTTGTTCCAGTTTTCATTTCATCGAAATGACCGCCAGAGAACATGTCTGTGTTAGATGGCATCGAAAGAGTTCCATCCGCGCCAACTATGTCTAGAATTATATTGAATAAATCTGTTACCTTTCCTTGAAAATTATTAAAATTTTCCCAAGATGTTGTTAGGTATATGCTGTCTCCCTTTTTTACGCCTATATTGCAGATTAGCTCATAAAGCTCTTCTTTACCGTAAGTGTCATGAGAATTTTGAATAAATTTATTATTTTTTTTTAATGAGTGTTTATAAAATCTTTTTATGGGCAATAAGTGGTAAACCTTTCTAAAAATTGACTTAGCCAAAAAATATAAATTAAGGACCACCTATAGAGCCCCATCTTATAAATTTATGCATTGCTATATATCCGTCCCAAGGATTATCAAAATTTGTCATAAAACCTACATCAGGAAGTCTTTCTACACCTGCATCAAGAGCTTTTTTTGCGAAGTCAATTTTTTTCTTACCCTCAGAATAAAAACCGATGGTTTGAATATCACTATCTATGAAATTTAGTACATCAAATATACTCTCGACTTCTCTTAATGTAATGACTCTTCCGTAGTGAGGTTTGGCTAGTCCAGATTCATCATCCATCAAAATTGTAAAATCTAAATCATCGTCTCCAAGATAATCTCCTTTGTAGTCATATTCAGACCTTACGTTTTGAATGTATGCGTATAAATCTTTGTCTTTCTTTGCAGCAGGATTTCTAATATTTGTTTTGTACATTTCTTCATTAAGTAACTCCGCAAACTCAATAAGGCTAATATTCTTATTTTTTTCAATAAATATTGTATGTGGTGAAGCACAAGCAGTTTGATCAAATGCACTACAATCCACTGATGCCCTTCTTATGATTCTTCGTTGAATTCTTCCAGTTTTAAAAGCCTCTGAAGACAGTACCATGCAGGATAGTTTTGGGCCAAAGATCAAATCTTCTGTATTCCATTTTTTTGGTAATGATGAAACATGGGTAACAGCATCGGCGCTACCCCATCCTACTCTAACATCTGCAGCTGCACTAAGTTGCTTTGCAAGACTAATCTCATCTCTGTTGTAATAAATTATTGATATAGATTTTAATAAATCATTACCATTTATTTTTGTTCCTCCAGGAGAGACATAAACTTCATCGGAAAATGACTCTAACAATATGGGTATTGCATCTGAGTAATCTGAGGAAGCCTTTAAAAGATTTGTATTTTTTGAAATTATAGACTGGACTAAAACTAACATCCCTAATACCGGAACATTTCCAGAAAGCCAGTGAACAACTGTTCCTTTGGGTACGCCATATAAGTACTTTATTGGGTTTGATGGACTCTTTACAGGTATATCTAATTCATTTGAAGAATTCTGACATGAGATGTTTAATATATTTTCCAAATTTTCTCTGCTGCACCAACTATGAAGAAAACTCAAACCCTGTTTTTCAAAATTTGCTAATTTAAAGTTTGGCTCCATCCATTTATGTCTAACAAGATCAATTAGCCCAATGAGATCATCAACAGATTGTGAGTTCATCCATTCTTTAGCAGATTTATTCGCAGAAATAATCTGCTGGAGAATTTCTGATGATTTCTTTAATTTACCTATCTTATGTTTATGAAAAAAAACTTTTAATGATTCTTCGCTTGAGAAATTTGCTTGATCAATATTATTAGAGATTATTTTTTCACCCATCACATCTCCGCAACCCCTTATCTCAGCTTTTTTAGCTCTCCCAATAATTTTTAACATATCCCCATCAAATTTTAATTCGCATTTTTTTTCAGAACATACTTTCTTAGAAGGTTCAATAAGGCCTATGTCATCAGTTAAAATAGAATTTCCTGGATATGATTTTGCAATTGGGCTTATAAATTGTAATAGCCCAGGTTGACCATTTTCGAGTACCTCATGAGTCTTGGGATCTCTTACAATTACTTTAGAGTAGCTTGGAATTGGTTTATAACCGCATCCACATTTACAGTCAGGATAATTAATGCCCATTTGTTCTGTGAATCCGTAAACATCAATGATGTCCTTAACATTTATACCGAGAGCTTTTGAAAGAGTCTTATTAAACTTTTCTTTAGGAATTTTTTCATCCTCGAGTTTTTTCCATCCTCCAATATGTAACAATATAGAACCTTTAGGAAGTGAAATTTTTGCTCCTTCGCTTTTTAAAAATTTTATTAAATACTCATAAACAACATAAGTGAATCCAAAAAGGATAATTGGCTTTTTGGGATCAAGTGACTTTATTTTTTTAACAAATTCATTAGAAGCGAATTCTAAACTTCTATTTTCATTAACATTAACAAAATAAGTTGATGATTTAGAAAAGTTTAAATAGCCTCTCAATGCAGCCATCCTCGCACCTAGAATTTCAATATTTTCTTTAATTGGTTCAATATCTAAAATCAAAAATTCTTTCTTTTCTTTACCAATAAAATTACTCATTACCTTTGCCATAGCTAGGGCTTGTCTCTTGACAGTTTCTGTATCGAGAAAAATTTTTGAGGGAATGCCGCTAGTTGCTGAAGAAGAAACTTTTGTTTTGATATCTTTTGATTCTACAGATATTAGCTCTTTTTCAAGTGATTTGAATGTATTAACTTGAATGTATGGAATCTTTGAGTAATTGCCTCTAAATTTTCGCGGATTAAAATCTTTTTTTTCACAAAATTTCTTGTAATAACTATTATTGTCATAATGATGAATAAGAGCTTCTTTTAAAGATTTTTCAAATAATGGATTTTTCTCTTCCATATCTACGTATGGTGGCAAATCTAATATATTTGAACTTTTTCTCATAATGTTCTGATAATGATTTCTTTAATGTTTTTTTTTGTAATTGGTGTTGGATTAAATCTTCCAACCTCATCGTTAATTATACTTTCATAATTCAAGTCTTCTATCTTTAACTGGTAAGATTTAAAGTCACTAAATTTTCCCATATCAATAAATCTATTATAGATATTTATAATTTCCTGATAGTCAGCAACGTCAGAAATATTCTTTGCGATTTTGTTATACAAAGCCTTAGTGTTTTCATCGCATGCATTCATTTCAATGACATGGGGCATTAGTATTGCATTTGCCTCAGCATGAGGGATTCCAAATGATGATATTTCATGAGCAATTGCATGAGATATTCCTACAAGACAATGGTTTTGCACATATCCTCCATAAAGAGCAGCTACTTGAAGATTAAGTAATGAGCTAAGGTCCTTTTCCAAAGCCTGTTCAATATTTTCATTTACAATTTTTATGGTCTGTTCCGCAAAATAATTCATTATTGGATTTTTTATTTTTGATACATATCCTTCTAAGGCATGTGTCAAAGCGTCACATAAAGAGGATAGAATAATATTATTAGGTAAATCTGCTAGGATATTTGGATCTAAAATTACTAGATCAGGTAAAAATTGATGAGAAATTACTGGTATTTTTTTTTTAGAAATATTATCAAACAAAACCGCTGATGATGATACTTCTGAACCTGACCCAACAGTTGATGGTATTGCAATGAATTTAGATTTGTTTCTAAGACTAAACGAAGTAGTGAAAATATTTTCAGAATTTAAATTATTGTTCTCATAAACTGCCCATATTATCTTTGCTGCATCAATTACTGACCCACCGCCAATTGCTATTATTACATCTGGCTTTAAATCTTGTGCAATAGATATTGAAGGTATTAATTCTTCATAACTAGGATCAGAAGACCAACTCTTGTATATGACCTCTTTATAATCACATTTTATGTTATCAAGATTTCCGTTTTGTATAAATTTATTAGATTTTGAGGCTATAACTAAAACTCTTGATGAGTAAAGACCTCTCAAAGCAGAGAAAGACCCAATATCTGTTAATATTTGAGAAGGAGTCCTAATTCCAGAAAAAATAAGTCTTTGATTATAAATTTGCTGCATTTTTATATAATACCCTTAAGTCATTCCTGAGAATTTTTCCAGTTAATGTCTTAGGTATAGAGTTAATTATCTTAAATTCTGATGGTATCTTATATGTCTCAAATTTATTCTTAATTTCATTAATTACTTTTCCTTCAAAATTACCTTTTATCTCCACATCTCTATTTAAGACCAAAAAGGCAACAATTTTTTCACCCAAAATAGTATCTTTTGCCCCAATACATGCGCATTCTTCGATAAAAACTAGTTCATTTAAGACCTGTTCAACTTCGATAGGTGAAACTTTCTTTCCTCCAATGTTAATTATGTCATCATCTCTTGCAAACAAAGTTACAAATCCTTCTTTGTTCATGCTACCAACATCAGATGTTCTAAGATATTTGCCATAAAAGGACTCATTCTGAATAAATTCACCGTTTTGATACAAAATTTCCGAGATCATTTCTCCCCTAACACATATTTCGCCAATTTCATTAAGTCCTAATTCTTTTCCATCTTTATTGTAGATTTTTATATTTACATTTGGTGCTGATTGACCAAGCAAAGCTAAACTTTTATTTTTTTTACTCAGTTCGTTAAATATACAACGTGAAGCCTCTGTCAACCCATAATGAATGAATATATTAGTATTAGGCAAAATATTTATAATTTTCATCTTTTCAGCTAATGACATTGGTGCGCTTCCTATTTCAATGTATTTAATTTGATTGGAATACTTTTTAATATGATCTTTTGATAATTTCCATAGCAAATTCCAGGCAGCAGGCACCATACCAATAACGCTTATGTTCTCTTTTTCTAAAGCTTTGAAAAATGCCTTTGGACTTTTTAATCCATCAATTAGTACCATTGTTCCGCCAGCATCTAAAATGCATCTCATTCTGGCAAGAGCGAATGAGTGGTTTAAAGGCATAACGAGCATCTCAACATCTTCTTCAGAAATTGAAATTACAGTATTTATGTTTTCAATTGCTTTCTTTAGATTCCGTAAAGTTAATACAACGCCCTTAGGATTGCCAGTTGTGCCGGAAGTAAAAACAATTTCTGAATACGAGTTTTCTTCAGCTTTGTATAGCTTAGAAATAAATTGCTCAATGCTATTTTGACTATTTAAATTTGTTGAATGTTTTATATTTTTATCTTTAGAGAAATCGTAATATAGGAAGGGCTTAATAGATTCTAAAAGATTTTCTTTCTTTTCTTCTGACGCCAAAGGATCAAGCGGCACTACTATGAGGCCTAAAAGTTTTGATGCGTAGTAACAATATATAAACTCTAATTCTTTATTAGAGCAAAGGACAATTTTATCTTGATATTTAATCCCTTTTTTTAACCAAAATTCAGCAATATTAACTATTTTAGTAAAAAATTCAGAATATGTTATTTTAATATCGTCTTTTATTAATGCGATTTTTTCGGGATTTTCCTTGTACTGCTGATAAATTTTATGAAGAAGGTTCAATTTGAAATGTAAAACTTATTCTTTAAGTATTTCAATTATGTCTTGGATAGTTTCTATCTCTAATGCTTCTTCTATATCAAAGGTTGTATCAAAAGCCTCTTCGATGGCTAGAATTACATTTGTATGTCCTAACGAATCCCATTCTTTAATGTCTCCGGCTCCAATATCTATCTTTAAATCGTTTACTGGTACTTTTAGAGTAGAAGCAATAACCTCAAAAACTTTTTTTTCAAATGAATCGCTCATAACTGATAAGTTTAATTATTTTACAGTTTTAATAAGACATATTAAAACAATGAACAATAATATACCATGAGATAAAAATGCCGTAGGTAGATCAGAAGATGATAGTAATATGTAGAAAGGCACTAGAAGCAAGGCGATAATAAAGGTTTCATTAAGTTTATTGGTAAGTGAGTCAACAAAGCTAAATAAAAGCCCAATCAAGAAAGCATAAATCATAATTCCCAAAAATCCAGCCTGCATATAACCAGCACCTATCCAGCCAGTATTTGCATACATTTCATATGTACCTGAGAATTCATTTCCTATAATTTCTTGAGGGGGAGAATTATATGGATAATATAGAAAGTCAAATGTGAAGCTATTATGACTCCAAAAAGAAAAATCATTTTCACTAAAAAAATCATAATATTCAAAATTCAAGATTGCAGGAATCATTATAGCTCTTCTAAATAAAAGGGAACTTATCCATACATAAATCCCACCCAAAAGAAAGCTAATTAAAAAAACAAAAAGTAAAATTATAAGAAATGAATAAATATAAAATGATTTATTTAAATATTTTGACATTGCTATGAAAGAAAAAATTATAATTGGGAAAAAAATTGAGCCTTTATGAGTTGTCAATGCAAACAAAAGAATAGAAACAATTGTGGTCAGAATAGTATAGAAATATTTCTTATTTTTTATGCACATCACCAATAAAAACGGTACGAGAATATTGGGTAAAATAGATCCGAGTAATCCGAGAACTGATAATTTTTCATCAACGTCTTCCCTTAATTCATATACTAGTGAGAAATCAAAATTTAAACTAGATATTCCAACAAGCTGTATAACTAATAATAGTCCGATCAGGACCACTGATAAAAGTAAAAAAACAAAGAACTCTTCCGAAAAGAGACGGATTTCTATTTTCGGACTCTCAAAGAATCTAGCAACACATAAGATCAAAAAGCTTCCAAAGAAGGCCATGTAAATGAATTCTCTTGAAAGGTCTTGTGCCCAATATAAGCAACTCATCGGAATTAAAATTATCAGGAAATTCAAACCAACAAAAAAATCTGAAGGTTTTTTGATGCTATCATTTAGAAAAAAGTAAAAAATAAAAACTAAAAAAAGTGCTTCAAGCAACTTTACATAATTTAAAGATATATCAAATCCAATAAATCCCAATTCTCCTAAATAATTAATATTGAGGAATGAGATGAACGAAAAAATTCCTGCAATAAGGAATATATTTACTGGGTCTTTTTCAATCAAGCTTCTAATTCCAATTCGTCAAACCATATAGAAAGAATAAATATTTTCCAATGAAAATTTTCATTAATCTTTCTAAAAGTTTTTTTTTCAAAAGATTTTAAAAAACTTTTATAAAAATTAGATTCCTTTATAAATTTAATTTCATCTTTAGATAAACTATGAACAGCTTTTGGAGGCTCAAATCCTATCTTGTGTTTGTTATAGATTATTTTACCAAGGAGATTATTAAATGATTCTCTTAAGTGCAATTTAGTCCATTTTTGATTAATTTTTTTATTAAGATCTAAGTTAAGCGCATACTCCACTACTTTATAATCTAAAAAGGGGAGTCTACTTTCAATTGAATATGCCATTGATGTTCTATCTTCATATCTCAGTAAATGAGGCAATTGAAAATGAATTATTTCGTTTACCTGAAAAGTCATGGGATCCGAATAAGAGCTAGCTTGTGACTTGAAAATACTCCAATTAACATTTTCAAAAATCTTATCTTTTAATATTGACTTCAGTTGAAAGATTTTCACATATTTTCTTACAAAATATGATCTAAAAAAGAATATATATTCGATCACATTTAAAAAACTCAATCGTGAATGTTTAGTTATAGATCTTATTTTTTTTACATTAAAAATATCTCTATATCTCAAAATAAGCGGATAGTACCTTTCATACCCCAAGAAGGTTTCGTCTCCACCTTGTCCTCCCAACATTACTTTGAGGCCATTATCTTTTGCAACCTTATAAACATTCTCCTGCATCAAAAGAGATGCGCTTGGAAAAGGTTCATCCTGGATTCTAATTAATCTTCTTATGTTTTCAATTCTTTGATCGGTTGAATAACATGCTTTAACAAAATTAAGATTTAATTTATCTGACAGTTCTTTAGCTATGTTAGATTCATCGTTAATTTCATCTCCAGAACTAGCACAAATTGCCATGAAATCTTTATCACCAATATTTTCACTAATTGAATAAGCTACGCACGAGCTATCTATACCCCCACTTAGGCCCATTCCTATTTTTGCATCAGATCTTAGTCTTAATGCCACTGCTTTATTAAAAAGATCTTGAAAATTACCACGATAATCGATTTTATTTAATTCTTTTCCGAGATCATAATATTTTAAAAAATTAATGTTCAACGTTTGTGTGCAAACAAACATAGATGTTCCAGAATTAAGCCTCTTAATACCTGATATAAATGTATCTTCTCCATGATCAGAAATTCCCAAAACTAAATAATCTGATAGAACTTTCAAATTTACTCTTCTTTTTTTTAATATTGGTAATAATTGTTTTATTTCGCTTCCAATGTAAATACCATCGTCTAGAACTAAATAATGGAGTGGCTTCTTACCAAACCTATCTCGACTTATAAAAACTTTAGATTTTTTTGGATCATAAATAGCAAAAGCCCACATTCCATTAAATCTTTCAACACAGTTTTTACCCCACTCTGAATACGCTGCTAAAATAACTTCAGTATCTGATGTTGTCTCGAAAGTATGCCCAAGGTTTGTCAATTCTTCCTTTAACTCAAGAAAATTATATATTTCACCATTAAAGGTTATCGTAAGGTCTTTATATTGCATGGGCTGATTTGAACGAGGATTTAAGTCCTGAATTGATAATCTATTATGTCCAAAGCCAATATTTCCTTCGATAAATATGCCCTGACCATCTGGCCCTCTATGATTAATAAGATTCAAAGAATCCTGAATAGACTTCTCTAATAAATTATTGTCGTTTTTGATAATTACAGATATTCCACACATTATTTATTATTTATATGACTTACTAAATCAAATGCGGAACATCCCCAAGCATTCATTTCATTTGCTAGTTCAAGTATCGATTTATATATATCGAACTCGGCTGAATCCTCTTTAAAATTTGGATGCCAAAGCAAAGTAACACATGAATGATTTTTTGATGCAATTAAAAAAATTTTTTTTACTTCTTTAAGAATTTTTTCTTTATTGAAATTAAATTTGGACAAAATTTGATTGTCTTGAATTATAAGTGGAAGAGTAAATAACTCCTTTGAGTCATTATTATAAATTTTATATGGTAATCCAGTTCCACATCTGTAACCATTATCAACATTTGAACCAAGAGAGCAGTCGATTGAGAAATCTGCATCAACTAATTTTTTTATACTTTTCTCAATGTCAAAATTCAAATAGTGAAATCTGTTTGAAGTAATTTTTGAAGATATTATTTTTTCCAAAAAAATCTTCTCTCTTAAAAGCATATCCTTTTCTTGTGAAAAAATGCTGCCATGTAAACCAATCTCCCATCCTTTTTCACTAATTAAATTTATTACTTTCTTAAGCTTGAGACTTTTATTTTCATATTTGATACTGTCTTCAAATGAATAAAAGCAGTCTTTAGTATGGCTTTTTCTTCTTATCCTATAATCAATTACAAAGAAAAAAGTTGATTTAAAATTTAAACTTTCTTCTATACCAATATATTTGTCTAAAGGGTAAGAGGTGTTTTTATAAAAATTTAATAAAGACAACAAAATGTTCTTGATAGATGCAAAAAGAAGAGTAAAAAAATCATTTATTTTGGTTTTTTTTGAATAAAGTAAACTTCTTACTCGCTCTTTCCATGGATAAACGCTAATGTAGTCCACATCATGAGTTAAACATAATGCGAAGCTCTTATTTCTAGGCCAATTTACTTTTTTCTCGAAGTCTGTTTCTTTTTCGTTAATTAAATTATCTATTTGAGGATGTCTGAATTTGTCTGATTCTTGATCAGATAACATAGGCCACTCCCAGTTCCATCCTTCATATAACTCTCTACCATATTCTTCAAATCTACCAAGTTTGTCGTTAATGAATGTTTTTTCGTTTTGTGAATACTTTTCTTCATTCAGGTCATATAAAACCTTAAATTCCTTAAATAAATCCATTATTTAATTGCTGAATTAATAACCTCTGATATGCCAAAAATTTCTTCTTTTGATAAATATGGATGCATTGGCAAACTTATCACATTACTAGAAAGCATTTCTGAATTCTCTAAAGATGGTGAATCAGTTAAAAGATACTTGGTATATGCGGGCTGAAGATGAAGTGGTTTTGGATAGTAAATAGCATAAGGGATTTCATTCTCCTCCATGGTTGAAATAATCTTATCTCTTAAATGAGACTGGATTGTAAATTGTGCCCACGTTGAGACACAGTCTTTTGGCATAAGTGGTTTTTGTAAACTTTCATCGATTTTATCTAAATATATCTTAGCGACTTTATTTCTTTTTCTTATTTCCTCTGGAAATAATTCTAACTTAACATTCAAAATTGCTGCTTGAATAGAATCAAGTCTTGAATTCATTCCTAGATTTACATGATCATATTTTTCTATTCCTTTTCCATGCAGTCGAATGGATTTTATTAATTCGTGACTTTCTTCATCATTTGTAAGAACTGCTCCACCATCTCCATAACAACCTAAAGGTTTAGCGGGGAAAAAACTAGTTGTTGTGATATCTGCATAGGAGCCAACTCTTTTTTCTTTATATTTAGCTCCAAAACTTTGTGCAGCATCATGGATAATCTTAATATTATTTTCATCAGCTAAAGCTTTTATTTCGTCATATTGGTGCGGCAAACCAAATAAATCAACTGCAATTATGGCTTTTAGATTTAAACTATTTTTTTTGGCAAATAAAATAGCCTCTTTCACTGATTTAGGATCAATGTTGTACGTTTTCATATTAACATCTACAAAAATTGGATTGATGCCAAGTATTGCAGCTGCCTCAACTGAGGCAATGTAAGTAAACGATGGTGCGATAATGTAATCACCCTTCTTTATTTTTAAGGCCATCATGGAAATAGTCAGAGCATCTGTGCCATTGGCACATGATGATACAAATTTTGCTCCTGAAAATTTTATGAGATTTTCTTCAAATTCATATACTTCTGGACCCATAATATACTTACCATGATCAAGAACTTTTTTGATGGCAGCATCTAACTTATCTCTTATGAGATACTGTTGTTTTGTTAGATCTATAAAATTTGTAGATATGTTAAATTGATTTTTGTTTTCCTTTTTCATCCTTTATTCAATAGGCAGAGAGACTATTTCTATAAGAGGTCCTGTTTTTGTAGACTTTGGTAGAAAGAAACTTATTTTTCTATTTTCAAAGCCTTCATCTGAAAGTGACACTATTAAATAGTCGTTTTTCATTGAATTAATTTGATCCATAAAGTTTTTTGATTCAAAGCATATGTGGTGAAATCCTGATGAATTTAAGTTTATATATTTATTTATCGGAGACATTTTATTGTGATCAAGTGTTTCTATTAACTCTATCTTGATACCATTAATCAAGTCTAAAAAGCCAACTTTAACGTTGTTTCCAACATCATCATATCTCAAAGAAAAATCTTTATTTTCTGAAAAAGGGATAAAAGTACTCTTAAATTTTTCTATGTCATCACATGCATAACCAATATGATGAAATCTTGTATTTTGTATGTAAAGATTATCTACCATAGCCTCACTTCAGTCTAAACAAATTAATTGATTCTCAGATGTCTCTTCATACTTGCTACCATCAAGGGGGCATATTAAATCTTCTTTGAGTCTAATACCAGATTTGCTCATCCACCCAACTCTTTTGGCAGGCGAACCTACCATTAAAGCAAAATCTGGGACATCTTTTGTTACAGTAGAACCAGCTCCAATAAAACAATACTTGCCTAAATTATTTCCACAAATTATCGTTGCATTAGCACCAATTGAAGCGCCCTTTTTAACATGCGTAGTAAGATATTCAGCTTTTCTTTCTATGCTAGATCTTGGATTATTTACATTTGTAAAAACGCACGAAGGCCCACAAAAAACTTCATCTTCAAGTATCACTCCATCGTATATGCTTACATTATTTTGAACCTTGACGTTATTACCTATTTTTACATTTGGCCCAACAACAACATTTTGACCAAATGAACAATTTTCACCAACCTCAGTGTTACTTAAAAAGTGACTAAAATGCCAAATTTTTGTCCCAGGACCAATGGTTACATTCTCATCTATATATGAAGATTCATGTATAAAATAATCTTTGTTTTTATTACTCATTTAATTCGACGGGGATATTATTTAGCCTTTCAGATTCTTGTGACATTGTGAGTACTTTCAGCACACGCAAGCCTTCCTCTCCATCAGTTAAAGGTAATACTTTTGAGTTTATTAAATCTAGAAAATATTTACACTCTTGTTTCAATGGTTCAAGTTGCGCTACCTCGATGAAATTACCCTTATCTTTTTCTGTAATCAAAGAAGAATCTCTTGAATGAATCTTATGTCTATACAAAATTAACTTGCGCTCCCAATCAAGTGTGTCATCGAAAACAATCATACCATCTGAGCCAATTATAGAAATTCTGTGCTCCTTATATGGACTTATCCAAGAAACAAATATTGTAGCTTGAATATCATTTTCAAATTGTAAATGTAAAGTTGCTGAATCAGCTAAACTTTCACTAACGATTCTCGCGGAAGATGTTTGAACTCTCTTAGGCATCTCATTTAATAATGACAAGATCATTGAAATATCATGAGGTGCAAAGCTCCAAATAACATTCTCTTCCGACCGTATTTTTCCCAAACTTAATCTGCTTGAATAAATGTGCTTGATGTCTCCAATTTCACCAGATCTTACAAGTTGCTTAAGCTTACCAAAAACTGGATGATATTGTAGAAGATGGCCAATCATGAGATGTACGTTATTTTTTTTTGAGGACGCTATCATTTCTTTAGCTTCAAGTTCATTCATTGCAATTGGTTTTTCAACATAAACATGTTTGCCGCACTCCATAGTCTTTATAGACATTGAGTGATGGAGTTTGGCAGGAACAGCCAAGACAATAGCATCAACTAAAGGGTCTTCAATTACTTCCTCAAAAGATTTATTTTGAACCGAATACTTTGAAGAAATGAAATTAGCTTGTTCTTGATTCACATCAGAAATACAGTACAAAGAATTTAATTCGTGAAAGTTTCTAACGAGATTTTGACCCCAATACCCACAACCAACAACGACAATATTTTTAAACATCTCTGCAGGCATATTTAAAATCTATAAACTTTAAAGCCGCATTTTTGTAACTCATTTTTATCGAAGATTGCTTTAATATCAGCAATGACTGGATTCTTATTGTTACAAATATTCAAAAGATCTTTAGGTTTCATCTCTCTAAATTTGCTGTGTCCAACTGCTACCATAATTGAATCAACTTTCTCAATCTTACTAATATCAACAAGAGTTATTCCATATTTTGTCTTAACTTCTTCTGGGTTTGCCCATGGATCAGAGATAACTAAATTTACGTTCCATCTTTTAAGCTCTTCAATTATATCTAAAACTTTACTATTTCTAATATCAGGACAATTTTCTTTAAAAGTAATCCCTAAGATACATACTGTAGAATTTTTGATACTAAATCCATTTCCTATCATCAGTCTTATTAGGCTTTGAGCAGCATGTACAGCCATGGAATCATTTATTTTTCTTCCCGCTAAAATCACTTCAGGATGATAACCAACCTCTTCTGCTTTATGAGTAAGATAATATGGGTCAACTCCTATACAATGTCCTCCCACAATTCCTGGCTTAAATTCAAGGAAATTCCATTTTGTTCCTGCGGCTTTGAGCACCTCTGAAGTATCTATATCTAGTTTCTCAAAAATTATAGAAAGTTCATTAACAAAAGCTATGTTGAGGTCTCTCTGTGAATTTTCAATTACTTTTGCAGCTTCAGCTACCTTAATACTTGATACATGATATGTACCAGCTGATATCACTTCATTATAAATTTCATCAATTAGATCTGCTGACTCTTTGGAAGAGCCACTTGTGATTTTCACAATTTTTTCAATGGTATTTATTTTGTCACCAGGAACAATTCTTTCTGGACTATAGCCACAATAAAAATCTTCATTAAACCTAAGTCCCGATACCTTTTCTAAAATAGGGGCACAAAATTCTTCAGTGCAGCCAGGATAAACAGTTGATTCGTAAACAACTACACTGTCTTTTTTTAAGTATTCTCCAATGCACTCACTCGCCTTCCTTAATGGTTCAAGTACAGGCCTATTAACATCATCAATCGGTGTGGGGACAGTAACGATAAAAATATCAGTCCCTTTTAATATAGATGAGTCAGAGGAAAATGAAAGTTTTTTTGAAGATTTGATGTTCTCGCTTGTGACTTCATTTGTGTTATCAAAATAACGACCTAAATCTTCAATTCTTTCTTTATTGATATCATACCCAACAGTATTAAACTTTTTTCCAAATTCTACTGACAGAGGAAGGCCAACATAACCCATTCCAATAATAGCTATTTTAAGTTCTCTAATATTTTTAGTTTTCATATTTTTGCCTTTTAGATAAATAATCAAAACAAAATAAAACAACTAAAAATATAATAGAAAAAGTAAAAACTAATAAAGACAAAAATAATTTTCTCGGGGCGGATGGCTTTAAGGATATTGAAGGGGAGTCAATAGTAACTAAAACAAAATTATCTTGAACAGAAGCAAGCATCCTTTTTTCAATCTCCTTCGCAAGTCTTGCATTTAGATTCTTCGAAATGCTTAAAGCTTTATTATTAAGAATAAGATTTTGAAGGTGATTAATTGATCTTTCAGAAAGTTCTAAAGTCCTTTTTTTCATTTTTTCGTTTACTTGAAAAATGATTTTTTCTAAGGACTTTTTAGAAAAAGTTGGCGATTTTGATTCTACTTCAATGGTAATTAACTTCGATTCTTTATCTATCGAGATAGATAAGAAATTGTTAACATAAAAGTAATGTGACTCTCTAAGAAATTTATTAATTATTTTTTCTTGATAAATTTGATCTTCAAGCAAATCTTCCTTTAAAAGTGGGTAATTTAATTTTATAGCCTCTCCATCTCTATGATTGTCCAGGAAATAATCAAAAAAATCTTCCGATTCGTCTAGCAACCCAAAGAAAAAGTCTTTTGATTTAATTGTTTCAATAACTTCAAACAAAGAAATCCCCCCATTTTCAGACTGTGAGCCAATATTTATTCCTGCAATTGCTGCTAAGGATTCAATATTTTCCATTTGCTGATCTACTATCAATGAATTTTGTGTAAGAAGAGCTTTGGAGGTAAATTTATTGGGAAAGGCAAAAGATAGCAAATATGTAAAGATGAACAATAAAATAGGAATAGAAAAAAAAATATTTTTTCTTTTTGAGAAAATTTTAACAAGAGCATTGGAATCAATAATATTTTCTTCTTTCATGTCGCCTCAAACTTATGGTACCCGGGGCCGGACTTGAACCGGCACGATATTACTATCGAGGGATTTTAAGTCCCTTGTGTCTACCAATTCCACCACCCGGGCTAACTTTTAATTTTTTCTCCTAGGGTATTTTTTCATTCTCAATTTTTGCTCTTATTCTTTAACTATTTTAGCACCTTGAAAACTCTTTAGGATTCGATAAAAATTTTTTTAGTTTTAAAGATAGCTTCAAACACATGCTCATTTAAACTCTTCCGTATTTATCTTTGAACCTTACAATATCTTCTTCTGATAAGCTTGAACCATATTGTATTTCAATAATTTCTAGACTTGATTTCCCAGTATTTTCTACGCTGTGTTTTTGTTGTTTATGAATTTCAAAAGTAGAACCTTTCTTGCAAGAATATACTTTTTTATCGATTAAAACTTTTCCTGTACCTTTTACAATATACCAATTTTCCTTTCTAAAATTATGAAACTGAAGGCTTAATTTTTCTTTAGGAAAAATTACTAATTTCTTTACTTTATAATTTTTTTCTTCTTTGAGGTTTTCAAAATATCCCCATGGTCTTAATTCATAGTAATTTGAAAAATTACTTACTAACCTTGAACTAGACTGAATTTTTTCACCACCAACTCCAAAAACCATTTTAATTTTGAAATCCTTACATACTTTGTACTCAGGAATATCCTTTGAGTTTTTTCTATCACCGCCGTTAGCAAAGATATCCACTAGATTCTTTTTTTTTAAATTTTTAAGAGTCTCTATGACAGTATCATCTTTATCGATACATTTGACGACTTTATCAACTGCTTTAAATCCAGAAAGGATCATTTTTCTTTCTTTATATGGCATAAATACGAAACCCTTTTTTTCTTTTAAAAATCTATCTGAATTAAGTATTACTGTAAGGTGGATTCCTAAATTTTTTGCTTCCTCTAACATTTGAAGATGCCCAATATGCACTGGATCGAAGCCTCCACTTACCACAACATTTTTCATATCATTATTTGGCCTATAAGAAATATATTTGGAGGCTGAGGTCGGAATCGAACCGGCGTAGACGGATTTGCAATCCGCTGCATGACCACTCTGCCACTCAGCCGCAGAGTCATTGTATATATTTGACTTAAACTATCCATTTATTTAGATACTTTATTAATGAATACCAAGATATTAATGCACTGAAAAAAATCAAAATTAAACTTAAGTTAAAAATAAAATTTGGTGTCAAGGGAGAAACTAGAATAAATCCCAGACCGATCATTTGTGAAGCGGTCTTGTATTTTCCTATTTTGTCGGACTTAATTTCTTTAATCTCTCTAGACATGGAAAGAAGATAAAGTCTTAGATAACTGATAGAAATTTCTCTAGAAATTATAAGGATTGATGAAATTAAGATAGTTATATTATTAAAATTGTAAGTTATCCAAATCAGCAAAATTGACACAAAAAGCTTATCGGCTAACAAATCCAGAAAAGCTCCTGTATCAGAAGCTTGGTTATTCTTGCGGGCAAAATAACCATCTAAAAAGTCTGTAATAGCGGCAATTACAAAAACAAAAGTTGAAAACAAGTACCAACCGAGTTCAAAAAAGAAAATAATTGGAATTAAAAGCAATATACGAGAAATAGATAAGATATTTGGGAAATTCATTTTAATTGTTCTTTAAATAGTAAAAGATTTTTTTAGCTTTGCTTTCTCCTATACCAGGAGCTAATTTTAAGTCATCTAGTGTTGCTTCAGAAACTTTATCTACACCCCCAAAATGCCTAACGAGATCAATTTTTAACTTAGGCCCAAGTCCAACTATTCCATCCAAACTAGATGAAAACATTTCCTTAGATCTTCTTTTTCTGTGATGGTTAATGGCAAATCGATGAGATTCATTTCTAACTAATTGAATAAGCTTCGATATTTCACTTTTGCGAGAAAGTTCATAATTGCTTTTTTCCGAATGTAAGATGTCATATTTTTCTTTTCGATTTGGACCCTTTGAAACAGAAATTATTTTTATTTTCTCTAAAAATTTTTTATCAAGATTTTTTTTAACAGTATTTAATTGTCCTTTTCCTCCGTCCAACAATATAACTTCAGGGAGATCTAAGTTATTTTTTTGCAAGTTTTTACATCTCCTTTTGATAGCTTCGCTTAAAGCTAAGTAATCATTGTTGAAATCTTTTGTAAGATTCATGATTCTATAATTTTTTTTATTTGGCCCATCTTGGGTTATGGATACACAAGAAGCCGAAACATTCTTTCCTGAAGTATGACTAATATCAAACCCTTCAATTTTATTTATGGTTTCAAGTTGTAGAAACTTAGCAAGTTGTTCCAAGCTATATTCAACCCAAGAAAAATTTCTATTTCTTGATAATGCATCATCGGCCTGAGAAGAACAAATATCAATTAAATTTTTATTATGCTTATTTGGTTTATGGATAGTAATCTTAGGAGATTTCAAATCAGCCAAAAAATCTTTTGTTTCTTTTAGAATCTCTCCTTCAAATAACAAGTTAACAAATGTTTTGCTTGTATTGTTAACTACATAACTTTCTAGAAAGGCTGATAAAAGCTCTTTGTCTAAAATAGTATCTTTTGAATCTGGATAAAAATTTTGTGAGCTTGTTATCCAACCATCTTCGATTTTAAGAACACTCAAACAACAATTAAATTTATTTCTTTTTATTACAAAAACATCTAAATGATCAAATCCTGTTAAAACGTTTTGTTTTTTTTGTGTATCTCTAATTGATTGAACTTTGTCTCTGTATATTGCAGCTCTTTCATAGTCTTTTTTATCTGAGTAAAAATCCATCTTTTTTTGAAGATCTCGTATTACGTTTTTTGTGTCTCCGGATAGAAAATTTATTGTATTTTTTATATCAAATGCATAATCTTTTTTAGAAATATTTCCTACACATGGTGCTGAACACCGATTCATTTGATACTCTATGCAGGGTCGAGATCTGTTTTTAAAATTTATATCTTTACAATTTCTTATCTTAAAAAGAGACCTTATCAAGCTTACGTTGAGTCTCATTGCCCCAACATTTGCAAAAGGACCAAAAATCGTACTGTGGGGATCTTTTTGTCTTGAAATATAAATTGCTGGAAAATCTTTCGAAGTAGATAAATGTATTGCAGGGTAAGATTTATCATC
>MDTC01214280.1_pt1 | contig 18850 bp, 24 predicted proteins | sample 811181 | NCBI WGS metagenome assembly MDTC01 (sample SAMN05326644, study PRJNA326480) | marine metagenome | isolation source: seawater | place: Pacific Ocean: North | collected 2011
AAAACTAGACGGCGATAAGTTATCTACCTACAAAGGTAATCTACCTACGATAAAAATTTCTTTAGATCTTTCATAGTTCTATCACCTGAATACGGCTTTACCGAACCAGTGGAGGTTTCAATCACTAAACTAGGATATTGTTTGATAGAATATTTCTTGGCCATATCAGGTGATTTCGGACCGTTAATTGATTTCATAGTATATTTTGATTTATATTGTTTCTTTAGTTTAGACCACGTTGGTTTGAATTGCTTACAATACTCACATCCATCCATATAAAAATAATACAAGGTGCTCTTTTTACGATGAGTTTTACGAACTCGTTTTCGTTTCGTTTTCTTAGCTTGTTTCTTTTTCAAACGAACCTCAGTGGGAACTCCTATCACCGGATAGTCTGATTCAGGTTTCACATAGCGCTTGTATTTGCTACGACGAAAGGCCTCTCGTAATGCGGGGTTGATTTTGAATGCCCGATACTCAACAAATTCTTTAACAAAGGCCTCATCTAAATCATTGATTTTAACTCCTTTATTACGACCGATAGGGAGTTTATCGTGTAAGAGTAATTGTTTTCTTTCATTTTCTGATATATCGGTAAATCCGGGATAGCTAATAATCGCATAATTACTCACATAGTCTCCATACCGATCTTTTAATACAGTTTTACAAATGGATAAATATTTATCCCGAACTTGATCTACAAAGTTATCATAATCTTGAATCAAATTACAAATGTATTTTTGAGATACACTCAAACGTTTGTAAACGGCAGAACCAATCTCAATTTCTTTGAATAACATAAACTCCTTAGATTGGGTCAGAGGATCAAAATTATCTTCGTCAAACGAGATCTTTTTACCGCATATTTTGGTTTTTTCCATAAAGAAATCCACTAAGTCAGGATAATTCACAAATCCCCAGATAATCACATCATTAAATAATTCATATGAAATGGATATATTTTGATAGGTTTTGTCAAGATTACCTTTCATAACGGCTAAGGGTAATTGACGATTCATCCACAGTTCATCATCTCTATCTCCATAGTATTGACGAGGTCTATCATTCAACGCGATTTCACCTCCAATCGGTTGTTTAAACCAAGGCTTCGGATTGAAGGCCGCCATATGAATACCAAATGAATTACACGGATCCAACGACCAACTCTGAAAGGCAAATTCAACAAACGTCCATTCACCCGAATATCTCTTGGTCAAGTAATTTTGTTCTGGGTAACAATAGGAATTGGCCACAAATTTGCTACCTACCGGATCATCAAAATTAAAATCATAGTATCCTTTATGATATTTAGTTGGACCCATCCAAGATTTAAGTGGGCTCGTGATTTCTTTGATCATTGCATTGTATTCTCGTTTATTAGGTGATATCACTAACAATCCCGCATTTACATCGGCTCCACCCGGGGTATCTACATCGGTAAATATCTTCGGTATTTTCTCTCCGTGCTTCAAAAAATCACAACGATCCCACGCATAGGCGTCTTTGTAAGGGAACTTTTTACGATATTCAACCCATCCCGCGGGAGTATTCAACATAAACAAAGAATCATAATAATTCATAGGAACTAAATCTGAATCCACAAAACAAACCTTTTCGTAAGGAAACAAGGCTGGATTAAAGATATGTAATTTGAAGAATACATGTGTATAGGGATGTAATTTGGTGTAATTATTACAATTTTTAAATATGTCAGGGTCCATTTTGATGGTTCGTAATGCCGATTCTCCATCATCGGGCATATCATAGGGAGAGATATAAGGGACCCGAATCACCTTATCAAATACCACGGCTAATTTCATTCGGTCTTGTAAGGATATATCGGGAGTGACGAAACAAACGACATCGGCTTGCACTTGTTGTCGTTTCAATCCGAGAGCTCCTAAAATACACCCATCCAGATACGCCGCCTCACCGGTTTTAGGATACGGAAACATACCAAAGGCATAGGCAAATTTACAGGAGCCATCCTTTCGTGTCATAAATTGTTTTTTCGGTAATTTCAGATTCATGGTTTCATTGCAAAACACCAAAGAATCAGTCACACTCGTAAATACACGATTGGGATCTTCGGGAGGACTCGCCTTATCATCTTTGGGAGTTCGGAAGGTCGTGACTTTATACTCTTTGTAATCTTTGGTTTCTTTAATTTTTTTCATATCTAATAAAGGAGGTCTTACAAAATCAATTCCCTCCACATGATCGCCCTTGACTTTCTCCTTGCTCATTATCTATATCTTAGATTATATTTAAGGATTTAAAGATATCTATATATACTATGGATTTGAAACACTTACTAAATCAAACAACCATCGGAAAATCACAAGAACCCGAACCTGAGCCAGAATCACCCACAATGACAACCGCTCAGGATTTTGAAAATTGTTTAGAACCGGAACCGTCGGACGAAGAATCAGCTCAAACGGATTCTCAGCCTGGTGAAAGACATCTGGTAAAATCACTTGATTCGCGATTTGCCTTACCCTGGAATAAATTAGAAAAAGGAAGTAAAATGAATCGTTTATTACTCTTTATTACACGAGAAGTAGAGGAAAGGTCGTTGACCGAGTCACAAGGAGCCGAACTGAAAAAGTTACTCTTCAAAGCGTGTGAAAGTGGATGTTTAAATAAAACCACGGATGTAAAATACGATAGTGAAACAGGAATCATTGAATCTATCAAACACTTAGAATTCAATGAATCAAGTAAGAAATATAAATTAAAAACAGGCGGAACCAAAAGCCGGTCTGTGAGTAAATCTAGGTCGAATATTGACCGTTTGATGAAAAAGAAAAACTAAAAATCAGCATCCATACTAAATTCTTGGGTAACCTTGTCTTTATTGGGATTGGCTTTATTCGCATATTCCCCCACTCTCTTTTCAAAGAAATTGGTTTTTCCTTGAACAGAAATAAGCTCCATCCATTCAAAGGGATTCGGTGTTGTGTATACCGGTTCAATTTGAAGCATTTGTAACAATCTATCGGCTACATATTCAATATACTGACTCATTAGCGTTTGATTCATTCCAATCAAAGAGCACGGTAAAGACTCGGTAATAAATTCTTTTTCAATCTCTACGGCTTCTTTAATAATATTTTTAACTGTATCTTCATGAGGTTTATTTCGTAGCATACTATACATCAATACGGCAAATTCCGTGTGTAATCCTTCATCACGACTAATCAACTCATTACTAAAGGAAAGACCTGGCATAAGACCTCGTTTTTTGAGCCAAAAGATACTACAAAAGGAACCTGAGAAAAAGATACCCTCTACCGCAGCGAAAGCAATCACGCGCGTTCCAAAGGAAGAATCTTTATCTGAAATCCATTTCATAGCCCAATCCGCCTTCTTTTTTACCGAAGGAATGGTTTCAACCGCATTCAGTAGGCGTTCCTTCTCTAATTTATCCTTGATATAGGTATCAATGAGAAGAGAATAGGTTTCGGAATGGATGTTCTCCATAGAGACTTGGAATCCATAGAAGAATTTGGCTTCTAGCACCTGAACCTCACTACAAAATCTCTCTACTAAATTTTCATTGACGATACCGTCACTCGCAGCAAAAAAAGCCAAGACATTCTTGATAAAATGCTGTTCTTCATCTTTTAGTTTCGTGTAATCGTCCATATCTTTGGATAAATCAATTTCCTCTACCGTCCAAAAACTGGATACGGCCTTCTTATACATTTGCCAAATAGGCTCTTGTTGCACAGGAAAAATGACATAGCGCTTTTCTTCTTCGGACAATAACACTTCTTGAACCATCTTAATTTATAAAAGGTGTCTATATTTTAAATAGAAACCTTTCAAAATAGGGAAAAATTAAATGAACAAAAAAGAATACTTAGAAAAAAAAAGATATCTTATATATAATGAGTCTACGACCTTGTTTGGTAATTGATATTGACGACACTCTCTATGTCCACAACTCGAAACTACTTCACTACCATAAGATTAAACCAGATAATCACTTGAAAGCTCAATTCCAGAGAATACAACATCCCAAATTTATCTTGACCAATGCGACCTACGGTCATGCAAATATCATTTTAAATAAAATGGATGTTGAAGATGAATTTATCAAGATTTATTCACGTGATAGTATTCCTAGAATGAAGCCTTCGTTTGATTGTTATCAATCGGTTCAAACAGATATATGTAATGAACTTCACTGTTCCCAAAATCAGTATATCTTTTTTGATGATTTGTTAGAAAATCTGGAAGGAGCGCATCATATGAATTGGAATACCATATGGATTTCACCAAATTATACGCAAGCCTCTAAGTATCCCTATGTAGATCACGCCTTCCCCTCTCTACGCGAAGCCCTAGATAAACTATCTCTGTAATAAAAATAAATCAATTACTATATGTTTTCCTTATTGTTATTTTTAACGGTAGCTGTAGGATATTACTATTATAGTCAATACTATCCTAGAGAATGGCTAGATCACGTTTATTTCGGTGTCTTTATGAGTGTTTGGCTAACGATTATTTATTTGATGAATTTCCAAGAAATGTTTGTGTATCGGGTATTCAAACAATTGTATGAAGTGCAACAAAAGCCGTTGTATGATGTCTCTGTATTCACAACAACCAAAGATGAAAATACAGAATTTAAAGAATTCCTATTAAGTTCTCAAGGATCCCGATGCGCCTCGTGTCAAAATTTCATATTACCCTCCGATATAAAATACACACACTTATCCTATAAAGTTCCTTTGGAGCAAGGAGGGGCTTACGATCCCCATAATCTTCAAATTGTATGTCCGAATTGTAATCAAACCTTTTATTAACGTATATTTCATTGTAAGGGTCTTCCAAAACACAATCCAGTATACCATTTTCGTTTATCTTTCCTTAATTTGGACCAATCATCAATACTCGTTGTTCCCATGCTCTTGTTACACAGTGAACAAATCGGATACAAATTATTCAAATCTATAGTTCCACCATTGGCTTCTGCCACATTGTGACCCACCTCAAACGACCACACATCGATTTGAGTTGTGCACCAACCCACATAACATTTGTGTGAATATACTTTCCCACACACATTTTCCCAACATTGTTGTCTTAATTTTTTAGGAATCTTCATTTTACGAGCCATTGTAAGTAGTAGATAACTTACGTGGATAATGTTTAAATCTATACCTAAAGCTACTTCTACCTACTTATCTATACTATGGAAGCGAAAACGTATGAAGAATTTATTGCTATGAGTTACTCACCTGCAAACATAGGTTCTGAGATACACTTTGAAGGAGTCCCTTATACCTTAATTCAGTATGGGATACGAGAAGCTCCCACGTATTCCTATGCCAATCAAATGCATGAACAATTTCCCAGAACTCCTCAGTGGACGATTCAATTAAAAGAAAGAACTCTTACCATATCCAATATCATTTAGGTAATTTTGATTGAAGAACTCAAACTTGACGATTGTCCTCTGTTACAACAATTACAATCTAACGGATGTGAAATTGTCTATTAAGAAAGTATTTAAACGTATCCACAGGTAAGTATGTAGATAACTATGCCTATTTTTTGTGTAAATGACACCGAGTTTGAATTCACAGGAGACCAAACCCTATTGGATGTAAAGAAACATCTAATTAAAGAACTAACCTTACCCTGTCGCTACATTGATCTAACCTTTGTAATGGAGAAACCTATGAGAGTCTTGGGTAAATTTAATGTGGAACCGGGAAAGGTGCCTCGGCCCTTAGATTCAAAGTGTTTGGATGAATTTGCATTCAAAGATAAAGTCACCTTGACTCTAACAGAAATCAGTGATTATGATCCCGATAAGCCAAGAGTCCCCTTTGTTTCGGGGGGACGAGGTAGAGGTAGAGGTAGAGGAAGACTGTTACAAGGAGGACCTAGGGAAACATCGTTATTTGACCATTCGTCTACTCAAGAGAGTATGGTAGTGGAGCCTACGTTCCAGTTGGATTCAACCACAGACTTTCCTACCCTAGGTTCGTAAGTTCTTAAATTTGATTCATAAAAGAAATAATGTCTACACTAACCTAAACATAAACTCCGATGATGTGTATGATTGTGAAAGACACAATGAAACGAGGACTCCGAAAACACAAACGAGTTCATTGGAATCCTCGGGGAATCACGGAGCTTTATGTGTTTGAAATTGAACCTTGGCGCACCTTAGGTGAAAAGCCATTCAGTATGAATCGTATAAATGATCCAGAAGGCTCCAATCCCTTTGTCTTTCCTGTAATGAAGACACATCTAGAACCGTATTTTGATTATGATACCTATGAACCACCTGAAACAAGGGAACCGTATAACCTACGTTCCTTGCCGAGATGCGAACCTATTTCCTTAGACCAAATATATCAGATAGCCGAAGAACTGAAACAGATGAATACAAATGAATTCATAGATAAATCTGAAACAATGATCCCCGGAACTAAGTAAGTTCTCTTAATTTAAATTTGATTTTAATGACATGTTTTTTGTGTAACTCACTCAACAAACGATGTCTAGTCTTAGCTGTCTCCCCTGCATACAGTATCTTCAACAGAAACATCATGCGGTTCCCTCTCACGAAGTGAATCAGGAGAAAGAATTTACAGATGAGAATCTATCAGATGAGAATCTATCGGATGAAGAACTCTCAGATGAAAAATCTCCCACACTGAAGCCTCTAACGCTATATTTACTATTAGTCGGTAGTCTAGTATTTGTATTCGGTATTGTAGTGTTTGCCTCTTACGTAGATACGCCACCCGAAACACTGAGCTATTTGCGAGATGATTCTGAATATTCTCAGAATGATTACGATTCTGAATTATCCGCTCGTGTGATGGGCCATGGTCGTCAACATTGGCTAAAATGCAGTGATTTTGATTACGGGTGTTGTGAAGTAATCTATACCTATAAAAACTATACACAAAAAGTAAAGATTTCACCCTATAAAGTAGTCAAACACGATCTCAATGGCTCCAATTGTCCCACTGTGTCTGATATGATTGAATTGTATAATGAAAACATAGGAGATGATTCATGTATGCAATCTGAGACAGGATGCTGTCAGTTGGAAGGAGAACAGGTAAATACAGATGGAAATTGTCCCACTGTTCGCGGTATGATTTATCTCTATGAAACCAATTATAGTGATCCTATCTATGATTATCTACTCTTTCTATGTATATTTGGAGGGTTTGTATGTTTAGGATGTTCCAAAAAGTAAGTCAAAAAAAGCCTAAAAAACCAAAAAGTCACACCTAACTCTGTAATGTATTTTTTATGTAACAATAAAAAAGATCTAACTAAGCTAATTCTAACTAATTCTAACTAAGCTACTCTACTTTATGAATATGACTTACTTGTATGTGGCGAGCATTTGCTTGATAAACTTGGATCGTAGATGTTTGGGGAGATAGGCCGACCAACAGTAGGTATCCCAGATAGCCTTACGTTTGAGAATCTTCATTGGATGCATTCGCTTCCAGACTCGGTCGGTTCCGTAGTGTTGGTAAAACTGTTCCTTGCAAGCCCAGATACCATATTGATCGTCAAAGCGATATTGTTGATAGACATTCGGATCCAAGTTGTCCCAAGCATCATCTGACCCATAGTAATCATAGAATTGACGACGAGTATACCAATATCCATCCACATCTTGACGCTTTTCATCCCAGAACTCATCATCCGAATCGTCTGAATTGTCTGAATCATCCGAATCATCTGAATCAGATGTGGGATCATACTCCGAATCCGATTCAACATCGGTTTCAATCTCCTGGTGTTCCGATTCAGAATCAGAAGAGACTTCTTGTGCACGAAGAATCTGACTTTCTTCATCCTCCGACTCGGAATCTGAGCTGAGTTCAATATCCGAATCAGACTCTTGTGGATCCGATACATAATCCAGAAGATTATTGAGTTCGGTGTGAAGTTGAGCTTCATTGTCGAACTCTGGTTCCAGATTGCGAGCGCATGATGGATTGTTCGGTGGTGTGCGAGGTTCATCCACTACATTCCAAGGACCGGTTTGATTCAAGGCTTCTTGATTCAGAGCTTCTTCTGCGAGAACTTCCCAGGAATATTCAGCTTCTCCCCAATCATTAGGAACTACCAAATTGTAATTCACAACATTGTATACTGCAAAGGACATAGTGTTGTTGAGAATGAAAGGGAAGCGACGTCCCGAATCAATGTTATACCAGTTGTCTTCGCACTTGAGATGAAGTGTGTGAACATAATCCGACAGATTGGAGTAATACAGATCGGATGCCTTGACAAAGAACACGAAGATATTCTGAGTCAATACATCCTCAACTGGGTTAGTTGAACAGACATTCCACGAGTTGTTCTCGGAAGAATAATCCGATTCAATGAATTGAAGCTTCGTAGAATCAAAGCGATACACCTTAGGTTCATCGGTATTCACCATCACCATATCACCTTTGCGCAACATATCATTGATACCTTGGCGGTCTTGTGACGTGTGATCTGTGAAGTTAAAGTAGATGACATTGGACGGAATAGACATACTTGTAAGGGTAAGTTTAGTAGTTGAGTGTGTTGAGTGTGTATAGGTAGGTAGGTTAGTTTGTTTGTTTGTTTGTTTGTTTGTTTGTTTGTTTGTGTTATGGTAATTCAAACGAACCCCAAGAATCAAATTTGTAAGGAAGCCTTGATTCAAGAGTTTCTGAAACGGTCACAAAAAAAAGTTTATTACTACCTGATTCTATGTTTCTACTTAGAGTTCTAGGCGAAGGGAGGGGAACGGGAGATCAGAGAAACAAGCCCACTCTCCATGAACTCGTTCGTCTTCTTTGAATCCAAAGCGCGAATAATACCCAATTAAGTCTTTGGATTCTCGTTTTGATTTATGATAATAATACCCACCATAACCATATTGGTTATTTGGGTCGGAATCTTCAGGCTCAGATTCGTCAAACTCGATTTCGTCAAACACGATTTCAAACGATTCATCGTCCAAGATATCTTCATCTACATCATAATGAACATCGTAATACAGAGTATCATAAATACAACCCACCAAGTATCCAGAGCCAAAGGCATAATATGGTGTGTCTCCTTTATGACGGATGGATTGTTTCCATAGATTATGTCCCCATATTTTAGAACACTTATACAGTAGTTCTTCATCTTTTTCATATTCGGTTTCTTCTTCTGATTCTTCGTCCGATTCTTCTTCTGATTCTTCTTCTGATTCTTCACATGATGCGTCTTCTGATTCGTCCGAATACTCGTCTGAATCTTCTTCTGGTAAATACTCTTCATCCGATTCATCCGATTCATCCGAATACTCTTCTTCCGATTCTTCACATGATTCTTCTTCTGATTCTTCTTCTGATTCTTCTTCCGATTCCGTATCATAATAAGGAACATTTTCAAAGGCTTGGGATCCAACTTCCAACACTAGATTTTTATAGCCTGCTTTGGTAGCCATAGTAATTAGTGTTTTCATCATATACGATCCGATTCCTTTCACATTTGAATAATTAGACGAACACAGGATATTAATAGCCAATGTCTTGTCATCCGCCTTTCCCGGTGAATGTTCAACGACCAAATACGCGTGAACGCGTGTCCAATGGTAAATGTAGTTATGTTTCATCTTCATACGTTCACGTCGGTGCTTTCCACACTTACGATACATTCGGCGTTGCTTAGCATTCATCGTGTGTTTCCGTGATTGACTGATATCTACCAACAGATACACTTGTTTGTTTCCACGATGTGGAACACAGGTAGTCAGCTTATACAATTTAGCTGTAATCGTATAATTATCTTCAACATATTCCAGAAAATCATTGAGAGACATCAATACAAGGTCGCTCTCTGTATTCAAATAATGAGATTTGTCCTTTGTAAATTCAAGAAAAGATGTCTCCTTCAATTTATGAGAAAGATTCATCCAGTGATCCAGCTTCTGGAAGCGGGACAAGTGTGATAGAGTTTTAGTGGTCATAGTTACTAACTAGGGGCTTAAGAGAGGAGTTAAGAGAGGAGTTAAGAGAGTTGTAATAGAGAGTTGTAAAAGAGTTGTAAAAGAGTTGTAAAAGTTAGTGGTCACAAACTCTCAAAAGAATCAAATTCTTTGGGAGCATAAAAAAAGATGTCTTTATTATACTACATGATTTACCTACTATTTAACCATAGAGAAAACGGCTTTCAGCATAGGACATAGGGGTTCCGTCCTCTTTTGTCATGATGTGTTGTAGCATTGCTTTTTCTCCTTGTTGAGTCCATATATCGGCTGCCTTACGATTGGCTTCATCCATAGCGGGTTTCATTGATTCAACGACTTCCATAAAGTTATCTTTCGTGATTGATTCGGTAATCTTTGCTTCTTGTTGTCGTAGTTTCTCGGGGCTGGGAACCTTTTGAGGAGGAGATGTGGTTCGTTTGGGTCCCTTAGAGAGTTGAGTTGATGATACGGGTTCCCCGAATTGTTCAAACAACGAAGCTGCAACTTGCTTGTTTTGTTGTTCAATCTGAGGATCTATGCTTGAATCAGTAGTAGAATGGGTATCGGTAACAGGTGATTGTGAATCATCTACCGGATAGCGGACACCATTCACAGTGGTCCACTTGGAGTCAGACATTGTTAGAGAGTTAGTGTAAGTGAGTTAGTGTAAGTGAGTTGGAGAGTTAGTTAGTTAGTTAGTTAGTTTGTGTTAGTAAGATAAAAGACCCAAAGAATCAAATTTACAGCGAAATAAAAAAAGAGTTCTTACTCTAATGTTTTGGGTTTTGGGTTTTGGTTACAGAGTCTAGTTATCACAGTAGTTAAATCGATCCGGTTGCGTGCGATACAGCTTACAGGGATTGTCTGATTCTTCAGGAGGTATTTCTTCTAGATGATCTCGTAGATCCTGAATTGAAGCCGGTTCTTCACATGTGATCATAGGATACTTGGGGTTATGGGGTAGTGATTGCATGAGTTGAGCGAGTGGAGTTGAGGGAACCAAGAAGGGTTGAGCTTCTTTAGGATTCGCCTTCTTAATTCCGCTTGCAGGAGGTCCGCGTAGTTCCGAACAACATCCTTTTTGACGAGCCTCAGCTCCATCCTTGAAATTGTAGTATTGTATATGAGTAACACCTATATTGTGCCATTGGACGCGAGGGGGCTTCATCCACAGTTGGCCAGGGACAAATGGTTTGGCTCCGGCATTGAGAGCCATGTTAGCTGCGATAACCTTTCCACCAATAGACATGCGGTAAGCTACAGACATTATGTAAGTGAGTTAGTGTAAGTGAGTTAGTGTAAGTGAGTTTTGTGAGTGAGTTTTGTTAGTGAGTTAGTTTGTGAGTTAGTAACTCAATCGTAAATAAGAATCAAATTTACAAAGAATCATAAAAAAATTTTTATGAATTCCTAACTACTTACAATCCTACTTCACTACTGATTATCTCTCTATAATTCTTAAATCGTTCTTCAAACATTTCGTAATTCATAAACTGATACAACTGAAACAAGTCTTTAATCTTCGGTAACACAGTAGCCTCATTCTGTAATAACTCATCTAAGACATCCTTAAATAACTCCCTATCTAAATGTTCCTTTTTTGTGAACCAATCGTTCTTATTAAAGACTCTCATACGTTTTCCATAGATATCTCCTTCATCAATACTCAGTAGGTCTCCAGCTTCATTCACCAGTATGTTTCTCGGTATATTATCAGACGATCGGAATAATCCATCAAATAACCGAATCTTCAGGGCTTCTCGTTTAACGGCTGGATCGTCCATCTTATATTTATGTTTCCCTAGATCACCTATATTATCCCAGTAATCCATCATACAATAGATACAGTCTCGTGTTCCAATCTCTACATTCCCTACAAAGCTTATACGAGACGGGTCTTTCTTAACCTGACCCCGATTACTCTGAATTCTTCGCATATTCATATCCCGAAGATTAAACAATGATTTACACTTATCTACAAGCATATAGTCTAATCCATAATTCATAGATTCCTTCATTTCTTTTAGTATATAACGTGAGCCTTTATAGTTCACTTGAATACAACAGACCTTTCCCCCACAGACTCCATCTTCTAATATTTTCACATCACTAAACTCCGACCAATCAATCGTTTCAATGATCTCCTTCGGTTTAGGGGTCTCCTTCGGTTTAGGGGTATCCTTCGGTTTAGGGGTCTCCTTCGGTTTAGGGGTCTCCTTCGGTTTAGGGGTCTTCTTCACAGACTTCTTTTTAGCATACTTCTGCTTTAGCTTCTTTTCTTTACTATACCATCGCTTCTTTTCATCCGCATCAGGAAAGAAGTCAAGGTATTCATCCACTACCATCGCCCCATTATCCGCGAAATGACCTACATCATATTTCTTAGAATTCACGTGATAATCATGAATCACATAGTCATCTATCACTAGTTTAGTCATAGTTTCATAGTAGGTGTTGATATCCTGGTTTGTAACACGATGTAGTAGCGCTTTGCTCTCCGCGGGTATATCAACTAACGTGTCTTTCTTCCATACCATAAGACCAATCCATATGGCAAAGGCATTACGTTCTGTCATATTTTTCCGGTGATACATCTCCAAAGCAAAGTCAAAGATACACTTCAGTGATTCGGTATTCATAGTAGTCTTCAATAGTTCAAACCATAGATATCCCGGATCCTTCCTACGATAGCGTAGTCCCTGATTACCCAACTTCAGTAATCCGAAATAACACTGAAACATACGTTCATCATTCATTTCAATACACCGAAGTAAATCACATCCGATCTGAATCAGTTCAGGTGAATCATTCGGTTTTATATACGGATCCATAGGTGATGTATCTTGTATAGGCTTTTCTTCATACGGCTCATTTCTCCACCAAGCATTCTGATAACTTACCGCGCGATTACGCTTACATTCAAAGACTAAGTCACAAAAGGATCCTAAATAACCTACCTGAGTTCTATCTACATCATACATACAAATTAGCTTTATGAGCTGGCTCGTAAGTCCAATCTGATGAAAGGATAGTTCTTCCATAATCAGAATCTTTAAGCGATTCACTAAATTCGTAACTAACCCATCACCCTTTTCGTGCTCACGAAATCGTGCCATCTCCAGAACACACCACTTCATTTTCTCAGGTTCATTCCGACGCGTATATTTACATATACCCGACTTAAGAATAGAGCTCTTATATCCGTGATAGGACGAGTTATTAAAGCAGGTATGAACAATCATAATTGTATAGGGTGGTTCAAATCGTAAGTAAAGTTAGTTATCTCAATCGTAATTGAGAATCAAATTTCTAGGGAATAGTATATGTATCTGAAACGCGGAGGCCGGTCCAAGAAAGGAAAATCTAAGCGCAAAACGACTCGCAAATTCCCGAAACAGTATCTAGAGAGGCTCTCACCCAAAGATAAACGAAAGCAACTGAGAAGTCTTCGTAAATTAAAGAGTGCTTACAAACAAGGGAAATATCTAAATCGACCTAAGTTGAAGAGTTATAAGAATAAAGAATCTGGATGGACCGCGAAGTTTCACAAGTTGTATCCCGAAGCCAAAACAATCAAACAAGTTTCGCGAGCTGTGAAAATTCCCGAAAAAGCTCTGAGAGAAATCATCAAGAAAGGAAGGGGAGCGTATTATTCCTCGGGTTCCAGACCCAACCAAACCGCCGATTCCTGGGGCAAGGCGCGAATGTATGCTTACATCTTAGGATCTCCGACTAGGAGAGTAGATCATCATGTGACCCAAGCCTACAAAGTGAAATTTATTCATAAGCCAAATTATTATCCATATAAACCTATATGAATTGGAAATGTATATTGTTATTGATTGTGATAATCTTTTTCGTGTTTGGGCGATGTAGCGAAGGCTTTGAAGCACCCAAATTGAATATTTATGGAGAACCCTTACAACAGTGTAAAACGGGAGTTGAACCGGGTTCGTGGATGGCGGATGGAACCTGTAGTGAGATGGGAGGAGGTGTTCACCAAATATGCTTTCGGGTAACCGATGAGACGAGTGATTTCTCTAAACAAACAGGACAATCTACTTGGTCTGAAGATAGAGTGAATAATAATCATTGTATGTGTTTAGGTGCGTGGGCTCTCTACAAAGCCAAGGGATTAGGCACGGGTCGGGAGCTAGTGTGTGAAGCCATCCCTGAAACGGCCCTCAGTCCGAACTACATTGGCAACTGGAGCACGTGGAACGGTAATGAGTTGGACGGTCAAATTATTAAGGGTGTTCGCGCGTTATATGATCAATGTTCCCCAGATACCTTATCGGTAAATCAACAAACCTATATAACTGATTTATTTGAAACTCTACAATCTCACGTGAATGACTTATAAATAAATTATCTCTATACAAGTAAGATGTTAAATTATGTGATAACTACGTTAAGTATGCATTTAAAGGAAAGCGAACGAAATAAAACGAAACAGATTATAGAAATGAAACAACCCAAACGTGTGGAGCCTCGGTATGGGTATTGTGGTCACTGTGGTCAATATCTTCCATGGTTTTGTGTGTGTTATTTGACTACTCCTCATAAGAATTTAAACAAAAAAAAGGATATATAAATAGAATGAGTGTGTTACAGTATCACTATGATTTTGAATTATCCTCTAAACAAAAAACTTTCTTATGGTTATATCAGGTGTTACCGAATCTTGATATGATTCATAAGATATATAAACTAAAAGAAGAGATGGAACATGCAGAGAATTTGATGGATTATGGACTGTGTCCTAGTAATGTGAAGATTGTGGGAACATGGATTCCGGCCACTAGTAATGGCGGATGGGAGATAGTGGATTCACGAGATATCATGAAGATAAATGCCTTATGTATGAAGCTAATTGTATGTAACGGGCTAATCTGTGGATTTACGATGCCTCGTGAGTTAACCCATCCCGATAGAGAATTGATGATTCACGGATTGTGGGAGTTTATAGTTCCCGAATGTGATTACGATCCACCCTTACGTGATAAAATCGAATGTATGAATAAAATACTAGATGAGGCTCCCTATTTTTTACCGGATATTTGTAAGAAACTAAATCGTATTTATCATTTGTATTTGAATCGGGAAGAGGTTCCGAATGATTATGTTCGGATTGGATTGGATAACCGGAGAAATTGGCACATTCCAGCGATTTATTTTTAAGATACGCTAGATTCGTGCTTTAATTTAATTACTATACTATATTCTACTATGAAGTTGGTTATTTTACTAGTTTTAGTGATTCTTTATGTTATATCCCTGTGTTGGCAAAATAAAGAAAATATAGAATGGATTGTAACTTGCTATCTACAAGATACTCCTCTAGAATCCATACCTACAAATTCGTATATATTGTCAAGTATTAATCAGATAATTGACTCTAACCTACCGAATTTACAAGAATATACGTTTGTAGATTTTGGAAGTGGTTCGGGTAGGCTAGTAAAGGATATATGTTATAAATACAAACATGTATATGGAATTGAACTAGAAGAAAAATCACATCATTTAGCCTTGGATCATTGTCAAGGTGTTCCGAATATTACCTTACTACATCAATCCATAACTGACTTTGAGTTTCCCGATACAGATATACTATTATATATGTATGATCCATTGTATTTAGTAGATGACTGTGATAAAGTAAAGGATACCTATCAATCAGTCCTAGATAATCTAAGTAAAACCAATCACAATAAATATATATTGTATGTATCCGGGATATTTATTCATAGTTTATACAAAACAGTCTGTAACTCATTATTAACTTTGTTACATGATAAACAGTATACATTAGTGCATAAATCAACGACTAATTTGTTTCCATTCAATAGACAAATTTATTTGTTTAGACATGAAGGTCCTTCGTTACCCAAGGTCCTTCGTTACCCAGGGCCCTTCGTTACCCAGGGTCCTTCGTTACCCAGGGCCCTTCGTTACCCAGGGCCCTTCGTTACCCAAGATAATATAAAATATACTTTACTATAATGTTCTACAACCCATATACACTCTGGCAAATCTATCTCGCGATGTCGGCTTTTCATGGTGCGTATGTGACCTTTTCTTTTTTTTATTGGTTTTTAGGCTCAACTTTTGCCACTACAATGTGGTTAGTGTCCTTTGTCTATAATCCGTATGAGATCAAACAAATTGAAGATAAAAAACCAGACAACAAGTTAGATGAAATTGATTAAAGAAACTTAAATATAAACTTAGACAATATTTCATTATGTTTGCGAATTATAATTACGACAATTTCCCCTTAGTCAAAGTGACATTCACAGGATCAATTCAAAGTGAAATGGATTTCACACTATTCAAAGAACAATGGCTCAAGCTCTATGATGACGAAATAGACTTTCAATTTGAATTTGATATGAAAGATATAGGAATGATTAACCCTAATTACAGTTATAAAATGGCATCTTTTATTTCGGAACTCAAGAAACGACCAAGACAATATCTAACTCATTCAACAATACTGAATGTAAATTCATTCACGAAATACTTATTATGGATTGTATTTAAGATTCAATCACCTGTCGCACCGGTAGAGATAGTGTATATGGATGGTAGCCGATCTACTGTAGTTCCCTAATTTTGTAGTAGATATAGAGACCATAGAAATTCTTGGATACGATATCTAACATATTGTAACTAATGTTTTTCAATTGGGGAGGGAACATCGCAGCAACACCATACGAAAACCAAATACTAAACAATACCAAGAATAATTGTTTTCCTAAGTCACTGTAAATCGCATATTCTGTATAAATCAATTCAAAGGACATAAAGAAAAAGATAAATCCAATCGGAATGGATACTCTCTTGTCTATGAGACCGGCTTCTCCCAGATAGCCAAATAGTAACATAAGGCCATTGTAAATCGCTAATTTTTGGACGTTGGTTGAATTTTCTTCGTAAAATTGTTGTGAAGTGAATCCCTCTAAATTATTTTGTTCTTTCTTTTTGCTGTATTCAAAGAATAAGATCGTTGAAAATAGCATCACCGGAGTGGTAATCGACCAATCAATATATCTTCTTTGGGTCATAAGGTTGAAATCATGAACACCTTGGATAATCCAGGTATAAAAGAAGCCTTCTACAAACTGAACAAAGACTTCTATAAATAGAATTTCTTTGAGTATGGTATCTGTAGGCTCTACTGGATACCGGAAACCATCTAGCGATATCAGAGTGGTTATGATTTGAACGAATAACGAGACATTAATCGTTTGATAAACGAGTTTAGATAAGCGGGACATTATATTTAATAGTATAAAAAAATGAGTGAAGGTATTTTTGACCCGAATGTATCTTTATCTGATATAGTTCCATCGGAGGCTGTGCAGGAGATTGTTTCGGAAATTGTTCCTAAGATTGTTCCGGAGATTGTTCCGGAGATTGTTCCGGAGGCTGTTCCAGAAAGCCTCTCAATTCCAGCCGAAGCGTATTGGGTTGGATTACTGATTCTAGTGATTCTTATTTCTTATACATTTTTTCAACGTAAAGAACACTATCGCGACGAGACGAAACGTTCATCGGATTATACAAAAAAAGTAAGCCGAAAACCACCAGTGCCATTACGAAGGCGTGGATCCGCAACAAGATAAATCGGTCCGTCGTATTTAAATTTTCATATTCTCTATATCCAGTGACATATCCGACGAATTTATAGGTTCTCGGATGTGCCACAACCCAATAGGCGAGTCCAACGAGCAACGCAAACAATATCTTTCTAGAATGAGTTGATAAGAATGCAAACATATATACTAGACAACATAATTAACCGGTTTGTATACGAGGATAAATAGACATACACTGAAGCTCTTGGAACAATAATTTACACGAGTAGGGGATATAACATTTAGCGAAGTCACCATAATTATTACACTGCTTACATTCATACAATTGTTTCGTGTGATTGGCTGTGGCGATCAATCCACATTGATTACAAACATAGACCGCATACTTATCCGAAACATCCATCAAACGTTCTTTGAGGAAAGAGGACGCTCCATGAGCTATCATACAATCTCGCTCCATTTCTCCAAACCGAAGGCCTCCGTGACTGGACCGACCTTCCGAAGGTTGTCTTGTCATAGACACGACCGGACCACCAGAACGAGAATGAATCTTGTCACACGACATATGTTTTAGTTTTTGATAATAGGTCGGACCCATAAAGATAGAGGTTTTCAATTGTTCTCCCGTGAAACCACAATACAAGACTTCATTACCTTTTCCTTCAAATCCCTGAGATTCAAGAACATTTGCGACTTGATTGACATTGATTCGGTTAAAGGCCGTGGCATCACCCACGCAACCCAATTGAGAGCAGGATTTACCCAAGATACATTCTACCAATTGAGCTATCGTCATACGGCTCGGAACCGCATGAGGATTGATAATGATGTCTGGTGTAATACCGTCTTTTGAGAAAGGCATATCTTCTTGAGGATAGACCATTCCCATAGTTCCTTTTTGACCGTGACGACTGGATAATTTGTCACCTATGTTTGGAATCCGAATACTACGAATCTTTACCTTACAGAAATTGTAACCTTCGGAATTGGTATCTACATAGGTATCATCAATGTATCCCTCTTCGCTGTAACGAATATTCAAGCTAGAATCCCGATACTTGTAATCAGGATGATCTTTGATAGGTTTGACTTTACCGACAATTACATCCCCATCAGACACATACGTATCCTTAGGCACAAATCCATTGTCATTCAGCTTGGAATAATTACAGGGTTTCGGATACAGTAATTTATCCAAATCAGGCTTACAAAAGATATCTTCATCACCCGATAAATGATTCTTTTTTTCTTC
>MDTC01018007.1_pt1 | contig 18849 bp, 10 predicted proteins | sample 811181 | NCBI WGS metagenome assembly MDTC01 (sample SAMN05326644, study PRJNA326480) | marine metagenome | isolation source: seawater | place: Pacific Ocean: North | collected 2011
CAAAATGAGACCCTACATATGCCATAAATAAAAAAGGATCGCACTTTTTCAAATGGTGGTTGATTAAATACTTTTCGCCCGACGAATGTTAAAGTTCCAAATTTATTTATATTTGAGATAATAATTCCTGTTCACATAAAAGAAACACCTGAAGAAGGCTTCACACAAAAGTTCATATTACGAAGTACGTTCGTAAGTTTCCCGTCGTAAATATGATCGAGGTATCAACTTCGTTCAACATATACGTGAATTGTTTCTAAGTCTTTTCAATATAAATTATGAAAAACAATATTTAATGCTGATGCGCCGGGGGCCTTCGCCGAAGAATATTCACTGCATTTTCATTCCGTAGAGAGGTGTGAAAATATGGATTTATTATTTGTGAATTCGTAAAACAAGTACTGGAATGTCAGATAAAGAACTTAACACTAGAACTTTCTGTTCTCTAGGCATAAAGAAATGGCTAGCCGAGAATGCTTCAAAGCTTGGATTGTGTGAAGCTACAGCTGTTCAAAGAGCATGCATACCCCCTATTCTAAAGGGCGTAGATGTTATAGGAACGTCTCAGACCGGAAGTGGAAAGACTGCAGCATTTGCTCTTCCAATATTGCAGATACTTTCACAGGATTCTTACGGTATATTTGCATTATGCATGACCCCAACTCGTGAGCTTGCAGTTCAAATTTCTGAGCAATTCTATGCTCTTTCATCAGGTTTAACATTAAGGTGCCACGTTATAACTGGTGGAGAAGATATCCAAGCTCAAGCAAGGTTGATTTTGAGACGACCCCATATTATAGTTGGTACTCCTGGTCGTTTGATGGATCACTTTTTAAACAGTCGTCAAGTTATTAAATGTTTTCAAAATCTGAGGTTTCTGGTTCTTGACGAAGCAGATCGTCTTTTAGAACCTTCTTTTGAATCAGAATTGCGGTTTGTATTCGAAAATATTCCCTCCAAACGCCAAACACTCTTATTTTCTGCAAGTATCACTCGTAATATTGCAGCACTACAGCAAATTACCATGAAAGACGCTTTTCACTTTGAGGCAATTGAAGGTCTAAAGACAGTAAGTAGCTGTATGCAAGAATACTGTTTCCTTCCAAGTATAATGAAAGATGCGTACTTAATTCATATATTGAAAGAGAGGAATAATTGGGATGTCCGAAGTTCCATAATTTTTACTTCTACAATACATTCTTGCATGATATTGTCTGGTATTCTTGATAAACTTGGAATTGTTGCAGTCAGTCTACACTCAATGAAGAAACAAAAGGAGCGTAAAGCTTCATTTGCACGATTTAAATCTGGTGAAGTAAGTATTCTGCTTGCAACCGACATCGCTGCCCGTGGTCTAGACATTCCGACAGTTGATATGGTGATAAATTACGAAGTACCCAACTCGCCCAAAGATTATGTGCATAGGATAGGTCGAACAGCAAGAGCTGGTCGAAATGGACGTTCTATTACCTTAATTACCCAACATGACGTAAGAATTGTGCAAAGAATTGAAGATACCATCGATTCAAAGATGAGATGTTTAACTCTACCGGAAGAAGAAATAGTGAAGAACATAAATAGCATAGGTAGTGCAAGACGAAGCGTGAAAGTCTGCTTGCTTGAACAAATTGGAGTTGGCAAAAGAGTTAAACATATGAAATAAAAGAAGAAATATTTTGTCCAGAAACAAACTTTAATTTATTCATCCCAAAATGGAGATATTCGTCTAAATTCGCTCGATAAGATTTAAATGATTGTCTACCGAATGTGAGGCAAAAGGACATAGTTAATTGCGCCTCCCTCTTCCTGCACTTCGCCCTCTACCTGCACCTCGTCCACCTCGTCCACCTCGGGCACCTCGGGCACCGCTGAATCTCGCACCATTTCTTCCTCCTCCTCCTCCTCCTCGTCTTGGCGCGGAATTCATGCTTTTTTGTCTGCAGAATCAAAGGAATAAAAATTCAAAATAAGGTAGTTGAGAGCTTGGCTTACTTATCATGTTGTTGAAATCTTTGTAAGGGAATAAGTTTGTCTGGACTGATATGAAATTTTTGACCTTAATTGAGAAGGGGAAAATGAAAAGGTTACATGTAAGAAAACTACCCTGAATAACGAAAAGATATATATATATACCTATTTTGAAGGATTCTGCGTTAATACCATCGCAAAGCTTGATTGTGAATAACTGGATGAAGCGAAATCATTTCAAGTACACATCCAAAATTTAGAAGACTCACTGAATTATCAATTGGACCAAATATCTCTTCTACTTTACCTACTTTACTTTTATTCTCCAGAAATATGGTCCCGTTAAAATATGGTATCTAAATGCAGGTGACAACTCAAATTTTGAACTGAAAAAGTAATCCATATATACCTTTGTATTCGTTAGCTTGCAAATGATTTCTCCTTCACATGCATGGGAATAGGAACCAATTTCTGAAGCAACGACTTTAAAGTGATAAAATAAGCATAACGGAAAGTTACCAACTAGGACATCAGGTATGGCTTCTTCACGCCCAGTCGCACACCGACCAAATCCACGTCCTGAAGTGCCACGACCAGAAAACCCTCTACCGCGCGAAGTTGGCGTCGGTTGTCGCATGATACGAAAAAATTAGGTTAAAAGGGTGAAAAGAATTGATGGACTTTTTCCTTCACCATTTCTTCATTTAGCCAAATATGAAACCCTACACTGGTATTTTGGGGTTTTTTAGTTTAGTGTATCATGTGATAGAAGAAGTGGTCTTTATTTGACCATGGCATGGATTTCGTCATTTGGGTCAAGAAAGAAAATTAAAAGTTTAGCAACGCGGATGTTGACACGCTGCGCATTGTACCTATTTGAAAAGTATTATGCTGAAAAAAACAGTGGTTCTCCCAGTACGATTTTAGTATCAACAACTTCTCATCTGCTCGTTGATTGAAAATATACTATAGCTAGCCTGTGACACTAACAAATTTGTGGAAAAATTGATTTCTAAAATTTTAAAACTAATTCCTGAAAACATGGTTAAAACTGACCAGACAACTCTGAAGTCTTCTGAAGGTAACCATAGCGAATCGGAAGAGCTATGGGCCGATAAGTATAAGCCCTCTAGAATTTCAGAGCTGATTGGGAATGGTAAGCGCATAGCCGATTTGCGGCGATGGCTTCTTGAGTGGCAAAATAACCAACAAAAGAAAAAGAAAAATATGTATAAGGCTGTGCTAATTAGTGGTCCTCCAGGTATAGGCAAGACTTCATCCGCTACTTTAGTTTGCACACAACTTGGTTTTAGTGTCATGGAGGTAAATGCAAGTGATTCAAGAAATAAAGCCTCCAAAGATGTTCATACAGGTTTATCTGGTTCAACTTCAAACCAAGTTAAAGAACTAGTTACTAATCGAGGTCTCAATTTTTTGAAAACATCTTTTCATAAAAATCATGTATTAATAATGGATGAAGTCGATGGAATGAGTTCAGGCGATCGTGGTGGAGTATCTGACCTCGTTGATACAATAAACCGCACGAAAATTCCAATAATTTGTATCTGCAATGATCGCTATTCTCAAAAGTTAAAGGTGTTGCAAACTCACTGTTTGGAACTCAACTTTCAGCAACCTACAAAACAACAAATGCATGGACGCTTGTCTTTCATTATGAAAGAGGAAGAACTTGATATAGCCTGTAATGCATTGGATAGTGTAATCGAGTCATGTAATGGTGATATTCGACTGATTCTTAACCAGCTTCAATTGAGAAAGCTTAGAACAGGTTCGCTATCAATTTCCCATGGAAATAAGCTGAAAGATGTTAATTTGGGGATACTTTCAATATTAGATGTACTTATGGGATGTGGTGCTTCAAGCCAATCCATTGACCGTCGAATATCATTATGTTTTCATGAGCCTGATTTAGTTCCATTGTATATACAGGAAAATTATCTTCAAATAAGGCCTTCAAACTGTTGCTCAGATCTTGAAAGGCTCATATGTTTAGGTGCAGCTTCACGTTTCTTATCTGATGGCGACTTAGTCTCTTCGCTAGTTCGATCGAGACAATTTTGGGAGCTCGCATCGTGCAGTAGTCTCTTAGCATGTATTATTCCTTCTTCAATCGTATCTGGAGTTCGTGAGACTTTCAACTTATTTCCAGGTGAACGTAATTTTCACCGGTTTCCCACTTGGCTGGGCAAGAATTCTTCAAATTCTAAAATGCGGCGTCTACTGAATGATATACATGGTCATATGGTGAGTAAAGGGGCACTTAAATCCAGTTCCAATGTACTTAGACAGCATTATATTCATTTACTTCGATCATATACAACATTACCACTTCTTTCAAAACATGTTGCGGGCTTGAACAACCATGGAATACGTGATGTAGTTCGCTTTATGAGTATATATGGAATTACAAGGCTTGACTGGGATTCATTAGCTGAACTCCGTAAATTTAGCGGTAAAGGTCCTGCTTTTGAAAACAGTATTCAAATATCAGCATCAACCAAATCTTCTTTCACGCGTGAATGTAATAAGTCTTTGGATTGGGTTCCAACAAGGCATGAATTAAAATCTCAAGATGATTATTCAAGTGATGGGAATCAAGAGTAAAACAGAAAACATAAATTTTAATTAAATGCCCACACCCACAGCCTTGTAGACAAGATAAATTTAAGGCTCTATTGCACTAGTTGATTTTGTATTGATTGCTTATGACCCATGATGTCATCAAGGGCTGTAAGAATTTGGTGCTGTACTTTTGTTTTCTCACTTGTGCATGATAAGTTGAGATCCATATGAAGCACCTTCAGAAATGTTTGAGCAATAAGAAGGGTCTACGTTTCCAATGCTTTACCTGAAGTGTTTTTACTTGCTTTTCGGTAACACTTAAGTCTTTCGAGAGAAGCTTTCGGAGTGAAATAACCTGAAAAAGAAGTTTCAAGTTTGCAACAAAAAGAGGATAGGAAAAATTACCTCATTCTCAGAAATTTTAGCAGTATTTGTGATGGAATCAACAACTTGCTCCACTCGTAATCTTTTGTTTTCGCATTGTTGTTCTTTGGAACGAACACTATTTTGAATTGAAAATACTTCCTCTTTTCTGTACTCAAAAGTTAAATGAATGCTTAGTGAACATTTAAAGGCGCACTTCTGAGAGAAATTCTCTTTCAACAATTTATAATTTTCTTGAGTCGCAAGAACTTCATTTTCAAGTGCCCTGTCAATAGAATAAGAAAAATCTTGACACTCTTCGCTAATTTCACCTTGTAAAACATAAAATATTATTCAGAGTCTCGTGCAACAATAAAAGCATATTATTCATCCCATGTTCAGCCTATGATTAAATATTAATATTACTATTCAGAAAAATCAAATAATATCTTACCCGCATTTTCGTACTTACTGAAAGATCCTTGAGATTTTTTGTGAGCGGCCGCTGAAATTTAATATTGGCAGCAATATTACTTCTAGGAACTTTCAACAATAAATTATTGTATCTACTGATCTGATTATCAATGGTTGAATCTATGCTTCTTTTATCCTGCATCTCTTCGATTTGTTCTGATAGTGCAGTTTCTTTCCCATGATATGCATTGATTAATTTTCGAACCTCAACCATCTGAAAATAAAATTAGTAACCATATGGGAGCTGCTTTCTGATTACCTTTGACCATTGATCTGTTCTTTCTACATGAACATTAACTCTCGTAAAATTTTCAGAAGAACGTGTGGATAATTTAATCTAAATTATACATTCATTAGTTTAATTTTCTACGCCTATATTTACAGAGATTCCTTCCTACCTTTGTAGCTTTGTATGCTCGGTCATTTCGAATTCGTAAAGTACTTATGTAAGATAATTTTTCCGAATTAGCCAAAATCTTGCTTTTAAGATTAGTTCTCAAAGACTCAAGAGAATTCTATAAAATTTCATGCTAAAATTTCAATCAAAACTACATGAATTTTGAACACCTTTGACGAAGCCAATGACTTAGATTGAGGAACCAAGCTAGACAGATGATTACACAATATTTGGTTATTCTAAAATCTTAACTGAATATTTGGGCAAAATATGTGGTAAAAAAGATACCTGTAAAATGTGCTCGATGCCCTTACGTGTTGAGGCAAATTTCACATAATAATTTGATCGAATGCGATCGCATATTTCTGATGTAAAACCTGACCTTTCGTCACCAGACAAAAAAATCTGAGTTGTTGAGTTTTAAGTATTTATAAAAAAAAGAATTTAGCTTTGCCTACCTCATACAGTTGAACGCTTGCTATAGTAAATTCACCATCAAACTCCTACACTTAACAATTAAACTTGCAGAACCAAATTAAATAAAACATACCTTATCTCTGACCTGCCATTGTGTTAAATAATCAGAAAGTTCTGCTACCCAACTACTTAAAACCGTTTGAGAAGGAGACACACTTTTTTCAAAGAAAGGGAAAAAAGCATCCTTAGGAATAGGGACTGGGTAATTTAAGGAATTCAATATAAGTGGTATATCTTCATCAGCTTTCTGAGCAAACTTCAAATTTTGATCTAGTTGCTTTAGCAAAAAGTGGAGCATGGAAATAACATTTTTTAAGGAATTGCTTTCAAAGGAATTTATCAAGTTGGTCGTGCACCCTCGCTTTTCCAAAAAAGAACGAAGGTATCCCTTACTTAAATCCAAATAATTCTCATCGTGAATAGGACGGGGGTCAGAAATGCGCTTATTAATTGTCCGCATACGTCGTGTTCACTTTCGAGTGAATTGCAACACCTCTGGATATTTGAAATATTCCTAAATCTTTCCTTCCGACTATTATATGAATATATAAAGACTATGACAGGTTGTTGTTCTTTAAATCTTGTACGAGAATGGTTGGTTTGGTTGTTATGCTAAAGTTCCTGCGAGCTGGTGCATAACTGTGGAAATTTTGAATTTTGAATTTGAAAAAATAATAAGCATAAATGTATGCCATATGTGAAGATCGGCTCGAAAATTTTTTTGAAAAGAAAGGGGGGTTTTATCTAATTTCTGTTTGTTTGAATTTGACTTCGTATAAAGAAGACATAAAAAAATTGCCAGCAGCTTTGTCAATACAACTGCACTTTAAACAACACGACTAAACCAAGGCAATCATAAACTCACGTCGACATGTCAGGTAAAGGTGCTAAAGGGCTTTCAGGCAAAGGGCTTTCGGGAAAAGGGGCGAAAGGAACCATGTCTGATAAAAAGGGGGATAAAAAAAAGCCAACATCGCGTTCTGTAAAAGCTGGCCTACAGTTTCCAGTAGGACGTATCCACCGTTTTCTCAAGGTAATTACAAGTTCTACGGTGTTATTAGAGTGTATTTGTACTCGTCAGCATCGCAAATGATCGTGGCACCCAATAAATTCAGAAACAAAACGCGTTAAAAAAATTCGACCGTTGACACAATTTATTTATTTTTTCAGAATCGTGCTGCTTCTGGTGGCCGTGTAGGCGCAACTGCTGCAGTTTACTCAGCTGCCATTTTAGGTGCGAATACATACAAACTTCAATAATTTTGCTTAATTCTCCTGTAGAATATCTTACGGCAGAAGTTCTCGAACTTGCCGGAAATGCTTCTAAAGATTTGAAGGTACTGCTTGAGCTCATTGTTTGTATGCACTTACAATTTTTCTAAAGGTCAAACGTATTACCCCACGTCATTTGCAGCTTGCAATTCGGGGAGACGAAGAACTTGATACTCTTATCAAAGCCACGATTGCCGGTGGTGGTGTTATCCCACACATTCACAAGTCACTCATCAATAAATCCTCAAAGAAGAGTGGTTAGTGCCTCAAAGCAATACCTTTTCTCAGCATGGAGATTACGGTAATATCACAGAGCGTTACTTTTACACTCTTTCCGTGAACTGAGTTATTTTATGTACTTAATAAATAAACAAATACTAAAGTTTGCTAGTTCTATTCATCTGCCTCAACTGAGTTCGGATATTGGACAAGCTCTCCCCACTTTTTCATGTATGTCTTCATGAAGTTAAGACATCCAAAATGAAGGATCATGTATCAATCTCCAGGAATGCAATTTTTAAAATTACTGAGTACGATCTCTCTGCCAAACTTCTTCAAACCTCTTCTTTCCTCCGTTTTCTTCGAAACTTTACCTTGGACTGCACGGAGGTATATGCTTCGTTAAAATATCTATCTTTCACAAGGCTACGTAAAAGCTGAAGTACTTCAACGGCAAGCCCCCTTTGTTCGATTGAAATTCCATGAACCTTAGGATCTATGCAAATATAGCATGGAAATATGAGCTCATAAAGGATGCTGGGATAACGCAGCAACATTTCAACATCAATTCCAGCGATTATTCCAGCGAGACAACGTATGCACACTTCACGAATGCAGTTCCTTGCCACAATACAATATCTACCAACTCTTCGTATAACAGCGATTCCTTTCTTTGCTCTAAATTCCGCATTCTTCTGGGTCGAGTAAGCATTCTTGGATAGAAATAATAATGAAATCGACGCGATATTCCTTGCGCTTTGTCTTAAAACTTCCATTTCTATTGATATTTCACTGCATTTGAAATTATTCTCGAAAAGTAGCATCGAATTATTTACAGCAAGTTCTAAGTCAACACCATCATGCTGAAAAGCAAGATCTTCCGAATTCAGCGAATGATCATCTCCACGCATTTTTATGTATTGACGCAATATGCGAGTTGATGATGACTGAATCCATTCATGCTCATGTCGCAAAAGTTGAACTACTACGAAAATTGTTTTTTCTATTTTTGTCTCACTATATTTAAAAAACTGAGGAGTACCCACCCACAATTTTTCGATGAATAATAAAAGGTTGTATTGGAGCAACCACGTTTCATCCTTTTTGAAACTTTGAACCTCTAATACAGACAGAATTTGTGGCCAAATATTTTTTATCGCTACTATTACCGTATCCGGACAAATTTGCAATGCTATATTCATTACCTGAACTGAAAGCCGCTTCAAGGTCAAACTTTGCTCTTCTAAGAACCATTTCTGTAACCAAGTGAAAAAAACATGGGCCTTGTCTTCACTAATACGCGACAGCAGAGCAGCAATAGTTTCACCTGCGCTTCGACGACAGATGCTGGAGTTATCAGTACCCAGTTGAACAACAAGAGGAACAAACATAACTTCTGCTGTCTCTCTCAAGACACTTTTTGGAAATTTCAGAATCACAGCATGCAGTGTATTGAGTACAGATGCTCTCCCAGCAGGACATTCATACTTCAGATTTGCAATAAGCTGTTCTAAATAATGCTGTAATCTCCTAGCTCCAAGTGGATAATCAAGTAAAAACTGGAGGAAAATTTGAGCACACAATCTCCTTGAATGCTCGGATGTTCCACTTGCAACTAAACAGCAGATTCTGTCCATCCCTGTATATATTTCTGATAGAAGTGGCCTACGTGACAAAATAGCGCGCAATACAGAATGACATACTGACGTACTACTTTCGTCTTCAATGTTACCAAAAGCGGATCGAAGAACCATACGGTACTGAGCATTTGATGGAGATACATTAGCATATCTTGACATTAGATTTGAAAGAAGACGAAGGCAGTCCTGAGCAAGTTGCGGATCGCTTGATGAATTCAATAGAACAATAAGCTGCCTAATTAATGAATCTGAACTGTGCTCGAACGTTCTCAATCTCATATTCGTCAAACTGGAAAGAATTTGTAAACATAGAAGAGGAATTTTATGATTCGCGCAGTTCATAAAACGAAACAATACAGGAACTATATCCTCAAATATATTAAAGTATTCCTTCCTATGACCTTCCGGAATATTTTTCGTGGAGCATTGCTTCAGTACACTTTTAATCAACCTCAAAGCAAATAAAATAAGAACAGGATTATTATTTACCAAATAAGTAGAACTTTCTTGAGTTGAACTTCTGTTCACATCCAGTATAATATCATCAAAAGCAGGAAATTCACCAGAAGAATCAAATGACAAAATGGATCTAGCCATTACCAAAATTTCTTTCCCTTTAAGTTTTGTTCTGAATGAAATTCCTTTATGGATAGAAAACAGAATTTGTTCAATCTTACGAGTAATTTGAATATTCCCAAAGTCATGGAGACGTTTGGTAACCAATGAAAGTAATATTGGCATTGAAGCAGGGAAGGAAGCTTTCTGTGAAAGCAGCTCAATAGATTCCAGAGATCGCGAGTGAGGGGCTTCTGGTATCTTTGCAGTAATTTTAATAACCCCCCGTTCTTCAGAAATTCCACCAAAAATATCTGCATCTAATATTGGTAACACTTCTGGGAGAAGAACATCAACTTCTTCATCTTGTGCCTCTGGTGTAGTTACTTTTAGAATATCATAAGTAATTGATCCGAGGACATGTAATTGGAATCCATTTAGAAGTCGTGTACGTAGGATTCCAATAATGTACGGCACATGAGTAGCTCCAAGTACTCTGGCAATATTTGATAATGAAACTCTTGCTGTATCTCTCACGCCTTGGGATCGATCAACTAAACTTGTACACAACAATGATGTAAGCCTATGTAGTTGTATCTTCATTTCGTGCTCTGGAATAAAGCTGATGAGATGTGCACATGAAAGAAGTAGCGCTGGAGATACTTCTTTTTTATTCGATCCCATTTCATTCTCACCATCTGGTAAAAGCTTCATTAATTTTGGATAAAATTCTTTAAAAAGATCAAGGAATTTTCCTTCGTCTTCGAGATTCGAAAAGTGATCCAAATTTTCAAGAACAGAAGCAAATGCATGTAAATATGCACCATTTTGACGAGAGCTACTGAAAATTTTACGACTTATTTTGCGCAGAATATCTTTGAACACAGGCCATGGTAGTTTTGATGAAATCTGACGAACTACAGACACAGCTGTTGCTGCAACATTTGACACAGGATCTGCCAGACACGTTAGGACAATAGGTATATAATAGTCGAGGATGGTTGATAAATGGCATTCTAAGGACGTAGAAGCAATTTTTAGCTGAGTTAAAGCACGACTACGCCGATGCGACTGTAAATGCGTTATATTTATGAAAAAGTCTGTCTCAGAATCAATTTTGGACAATATACTCAGACCAGGAGAATAATGAGGCTGCGTTTTCGCAAGATAGCCAACGAGATAAATAGCCACTGCTCTTTTGCTTTTCTCGGTACTATTCATTGACCTTTTGATTCCAGGTAATACTATTTCTGCAAAAATTAAGGTACAAGTATCTTTACATAAAGGCATCGAAAGAGCATCAATAAAATTTTGAATTGTTGACTGTGCAGCTTGACAAAGAGCAAAGTCAGAAGAACCCAGGTCATGCAAAGTTTGAAAGATAATTGCTTTCATATTTTGTTCGGAATTTCCACAAAACCAGTTCGTCGTCAATTTTTCATAAGATTCTAGCCTCATTTCAAAATTAATATCATCTAAACTATTTTTCGCAGTCGAATTCAGTTTCTGAAGAATCTTTGTCGAAACCCAAAGAGAATCAAGATTATTTGCTAATATAGAAAGTGCATGAACTAGTTCTGATCGCACTTTGACATTTCGTACTTTACAGAGAAAAGGAGTTATTAATGCCCAGAATTTCTCGACATCCTTGGAATTCATAATTGCTGAAGAGTCCAAAAAAGCTGTAGAAAAAGCCGAGAGTAATTTTGACAACATACCTTCATCTAGTCTCGGAGATCTAGCAAGCCTCTTCAAAGATATAATAGTTGCAAAAACTGCATTTTTGCCCCCCAGAGTATGACTCAAACGACTTATCAATAAGAAGGTACGTTCTAAATTCAAATTTAATTGGCTTTTCATGCATTTGCTCGAACAATTTGGGTGTGAAACCAGGATTTGAAGCGATTCAAACAGTTCTTTGGAATGCTTAACCAGGATCTGTTTAGCTAAATTTTTCTTTCTAACATTGTCATTTTCTACATGGTTAACAAGATTCTCAGCAATATCCAAGCACATTACACGACTTTGTTCAGAAGCAACTTCAGCTTTTAAAATTTCCCATACAAACTTGAGGCATGAAGTAGATTCCTCAACACTCAAAAACGTTAACAAGAGATGATAACTAGAAGATAAAGACGCCACAACCTGTAAAATAACTGGTGGTGTTGATGCACCACACTCATTCGAAAGACGAAGCAGTAGTGGTTCCATGATATAAACCAAATCATTGGAATACATATGAAATTCAAACTGAGGGTGTCTATAAAGTAAATCGGCCAGAACACGAAATGAATACGTGCGGACATTTCTTGCATGTTTTCTTTCTTCTGAAATTCTGTGCGATGTAGTATTTAAGGTACCATTTTTATTTTGATCCTCTCTCTGTGTACTATAAGGTGATATTATATTATTGACCCTCATGCTCCTCCCCTGCTCACAAATACGTGCAACAGTAAAGATAAGCTTTATGGATATTGGCACAATAACTTCTACGTATTCGAGCACATGCTCGCCCAAGTAATACAGTAAATCTTCCAAATTTCTAAAAAATATATTGATTGATTTCATAGGCAACGTTGAAAAATCAGGGCACATTTCAAGACATTTTTTTTTCCACCCTTCATTTGTAATCGCCATATGAATTATAGCGTCTAGAACTGACTGATTCGGAGTAACAATTGAAAAAAACTTACGCATCAATGGATAAATCTCTCTAGAATCCAGTCCTGCAATCCACAAATATGAAGCTTTACAAACAGAAATATTCCTACTCGAACGTTCGTGCAAGCGTGGAAGCAAAACTTGAATAACAAGAGGCACAATCTTTAATCGATACTGTTTTTCTATGACAGTAATGCCAAGCTTTTGATCTGATACATCTGCTGCAAACCTTAAGTTCGTCAGAGCTTGCTTAGTTTTTTTAGGAGTAGCGATTGCTTGTAGATGATCAATAATATCACCCGTTAGATATGGGAAATCCCATTGTCCTAAACAACGAATTGCTAAGCATGCTAACTGCGGATCATTTGATTGAAGCATCTTCAGCAGCTTACAATAAATCTCACTACATTCATGAAAGCCTAGGAAGCAATAGCCTCCTCTACATGAATTATCGAGACAATGAACCCATTTTTGCATCCCAATCTTCCACTCAGAACAATTAGCATAATCTTCCCACTTTACATATTTTAAGAATTCTACTGAAATTCGATTATAAAAAACACTATCTGAGAATGAAATCTTGGAAAGAGTATCTAAGAGTAAATTAAGTCGAATCCATGGATTTACCCCATACTCTATCTGATTAATTTGAAGCGCTATGAATTCTTTCAATTGAGTTTCATTTGTTTCCACATCCAGGTTCATGATTTTCGATTCTTTTTTATTTCCTAATTCCAAAATGCAGTGCAGCTGTGTTTCTTCAAGATGAAAAGTAAAAACTTCGCGAGCTTCTGCGTACATATTAAGAAGATTTCCCAGCGTAGATATAATGAATGGCCACAATGAAGATAGCTTAATATGTAAAGCACCAATACATGCACTCGTTATTAGTTTTATAGATTGATTTGGAATCGTGGAAGATCCAAGAGATCGAGATATAGCCTGAAGCATGACTTCATATTGTTTCAAGTTGGAGAGAATATTGGAACTTTTTCCTGGATCATGCGCATTCAACATGCAAAATTTAGAGAGTATATCCTTCACTACCATCCATGATTTTTCCTTCTTGTTTACCTTCAAAACACTCAAATATTTGAGATTAGCATATCGCACGTGACGATTAGATGAAGTAAGTCCTCCAAAGTTTTCTGGGATTGTTGTTTTCAAGAAGATAGTACTTCTATTCAATATTTGTTGGGATTCAAGAAGCTCTGCAGCACATATTAACGGTCCTGAATAAAGACTTGAAATTCTAAATACCCTTATAAACAAATGGGGACAGATGGCATCAGCACATCGAGAATTAACATTTGAATGCTCATGTAGAGTTAAAAGAGCTTGAAGTCCTGCTACTAGAATTGCAAAAGCAGGTTTTATGTCTTCATCTTCAGTCAATTCCTTTTCTTTTTGTGAATTTTCTAATTTTCTGAGAGTGTAATCTAATATGCTTTCGACAATTGTGTGGCAAGCTTCAAACTCCATACAAAACGGTGCAAGTCGAACAACACCCCATAGGACACTGGGATGAACACAAGATTCGTGCATTTGTAATATATCGATAGTCTTCCTACAAATAATTTCATTTCCGACTAAAAATTCAGTATCCACCCAACCGTGTTCCAACAATATGCGACATGATTCAGAAGCAGTTGCTATACCAATGTCTGACAATTCTTCAAAAAATTTGACCAAACAAACGGAGGTAAAAATTTTAAGTAGATTCAGTGCTGCAGGATTTTGAAGTCTTGCCCGTTCATTGAGACATTTTAAGTAGTTTACAATTGAGTGGGAAGACGCGATTGAAATCAACCTCAACCATCGAGCCGGCCTATCTGTCATTTTAATTGGTCTAGTACTTGGTCCATACAAAATGTTGTGTGTGTCACATATATTCAAAATGAGTTCAAACAGAATTTGCTGAATCGAGTCGTCATGGTTCACAATCTTTGGGATACAATGTAACTCCAGAGTAAGTTCAAAAACTTCAAAGATAGGTACAAAGTTTTCCACGGTAGATCCATTGTTGTGCTTTACCATCATCGAAAGCAATTTCATGTGATAAATTAATTTATTTTTGTTACTTTTTTCACTCTGAAGGTTCGTCCGAATAGCACCAAGTAAGGTGTCCCACAGTATTCCAAGTTTCCCCCTCTGCCCAAAGCTGCAAACTTGCCGCAACATTTCATTTGTTACTTCGAATAAGTGGGAGTCAGCGAGGAATTCCGCATCGGGATCAAATAGTACCGTAAAAATCTTGATAGAGATGGAGTGAAGTCCATGAGCTGCGCCACGAACTGCCTCAGCAAGAAATGCACCAGCACTTTCGCATTTCATCACCCTCTCACTCAAATAACGTGAACCCGCATTGAAATCACATGTTCTTAATTCCTGCTTTCCAGCATCACTTTCGATTTCTCTTAGAACATGTAAGATTCCTTTCGAAATTTGGATCTGTGTGGCTCTCCTTAAGATCATACCAAGTCCTTGAACGGTAAAAGAACGGATATTCATTGATTTATGCATCCTTAGATTCTTGGTAATTTGCAATGTTCCCGGAATATCACAAGATAATTCTTCATGAAGTAACTTGCACAGGCGTGCAAAGCAAGTAAATAGTTGTTTAAGAATCTCAGGTTCATGCCCAATGCCTTCGTTGATTAAACACTCAAATTTAATCAGAGTTTCAGGAAAATATTTTATAAATTCTTTACCAACATCGCGTGATAATGCTTCTAACAAGTCAAAAAGAGCCTCAACTGAGTTCTTATATTCAAAAGTGAAACGCTTTAACAAGGATTGGACAAGAACATCTTGATGTAGCAATATTTGTGGAAGTGTCTCTGAAATCTCTCGAACTTCTGCAACATAATCAATAAAATCTTTTCGGAAATTAAGCTCAGACCATTTAAGCAAAGAGTCCTTGAAGAAAGAACCAGTCTTACAATCAGACTTCTTCACTTGGTTCAACCTGTTCAGAGTAACTTTCACATCCGAAATTTGTTCTGAAAAGTTTTTGGCCATGTTTGTTCCAGTAAAACAATATATGGAACGATTGAAGAAATTTCCGAGCAGGTCGATGTATTATAATCGTTCTGTTGATCTATCTTCAAATCGCGCGTGCAACTTTTCCAAGGCTTGAGTATAAACTCCCATTGGCCAGTTCAACCTAAAATTCCCCGTGATTTCCGTGAGAGCCGCCAATTTGCTATCACTTGTGCCTTGCATTATTTTAAATTTTTATCCCCTTATATTTCTAGTGTTTGAAGAAGGTTGCGAAAGTTAGGGTAGCAAGTAACTTTATGATACTCAAGTTTAAGAACTATATGTAATGTCCTGAAATACGACGGCCCAGTCAACTGTAAAGGGCCTCAATTAAAATGCTTGACAGCCTAAACCCTGAATGACAATATTTTTACTTTTTTTGTAAAAAATGTGATAAAAATGAAATTAAAAGACAAGTGAAAAAATGATAAAAATGATAAAAATGAAATTAAAAAACAAGTGATTTTATATATAGCTATATATGGCCATATTTTTATGACTGCTGGTGGTAAAAAATGTGATAAAAATGAAATTAAAACACAAGTGATTTATTTTTATGTGCGTGCGTATATGCATATGAGTAAAAGGAAAGAAAATCCAGGAAATTCACCCAAGGAAACAGTATTTTTTTTCAATTTACGAGTACGTGTTACAAACACAGCCGAATGCCCTCTTGGCTTCTTTTCTTTGTGTTTTTTACGCCCCTTAAAAACTCCCTGTGAAGTGCAGCAACTTGAAACCCTTGTTGTTCCATGCGTGTTAGTGAGAACGTGATTCTGTAACCTAGTTAATTCGGCTCCTGTTCCTATTTCCACTTACAATTTATCTCAAGCGACGAATGAATATTTCCCTTCGGTTAGCTGAGTCAACTTCAAAAGTCTTGAAAATAAAAAGGACACGAAAGTGTAATAAAACCAGGGAGATAGACTTCCAACTGTATATTTACTTTTTGAGCTGCATAAATATTAAAACTTCCGTAATAGTAACTACACTTTAATGGCATCGACTCCTGAAATACGAATAACCAGCAAATCTCCTGAGGCAACTTATTTTATGTAATGATGATTGTTGTGACCTTTTTAAGTAGACGTCAGAATCCATTCTTTTTCAAATTCGTTCTAAAATTCCAGTTGATATCAGGTTCGATTTTAACACGTTAAGTATGTAAACTTATTATTTCATGGAAGGACACTTATAGGAAAAGAGACATGCACTTCTTTCACAAGTGCTAGTTTTGATGACTCTTTGTATTTTAATGAACTTAAGACTGTAACGACTGGAAGAATACTTTTAACAAGCTTTGTCGTAGATTCAACGCAGTCGTTTTTAAGAGAGTAAGGATATTTGCTTTTGTTTTACTGCTCCTATTGTCCTAACGTTTTCTTTTTTAATTATAGCTATGGTATCATCTCGCCCGAAGTAGTATTTGTTTCAGACTACCAGGAAAAGGGCTGTGGACGCGGGTTTGTTTTTTTATAAAAAGTTTATTGCTCCCACACTTATTCTCAAGTAAAAATTCGTGGTTATCACCGCTTGGAGGATTATTTTTTTCATTCAATTGCGCTTGCAGGTATGTTTTACTACTTTGATATTAGATTGAAGAGTATTGAAAGAATATTTGTCAGAGAAGCGAAGAATTTGCCTTTTATTCAATATCTAGTATGTCTTGCTGTAATCAAGGTAAAGATATAGAAAATGAGCAAATGAGTTGCATATGCTTGACAATAAATGACTGCTTTAGGCAATAACTAGTGAAGCTTCTTCTGTGTTGCTGCGATATGGCATCGCTTCGGAATTCATTGAAAATTTAAAAATAAAGTGGCCAAACGATATCTACTATAAAAATACTAAGGTAAGATTTAAAAAATCGGATTTATTTCGTATATCTTATGCTCTTTTTCAAGATAGGAGGTATTCTATGTCATTCAAGCTATGCTAATGGCATGTATCATGTCACGAACGGAATTGGGTTAAATCTTGATAATGTGGTATGTATCAATTGATTACTTCTACATTTGACACTATTTATCCAGGCACCAACGGCATGTATCAACTCTCTGCTGTTTTCTGTAATTGAAGAGTTTAAATGTGAGGAAAAAAATAGGAGTATGATTGATGGTGTTTTTTGTTCTTTACTAAATATTTTCACTTAGAACCCGCAAATTTTCTTAACTTCGAGAAAGTATTTCATTGGAGTAATTTTGATAGACAATCTAATCTTTTCAAATTTGAAGGTAGGAAAGGAGAAATTATTAGCAAAGATACTAGGTAAAACAGAAATGCTTTGGCTGATGACAACAAATAATCATACTATTCAGAGTGTTTTGAGGAATACTATCAAATTTTTGATAGTAAGGGTTTCAAAGCATTAGAGGTACAAGAAATATTCACTGTTTTGCTGCATTAATAAAGTTAACAGCCTCTATACTTGAGTCATTGGCTGCACTCGGGGCAAAAAGTACATTTCAGCGAGTTTGATTCGCAAAAGTCTATGGCTCTACAAATCCAAGGCCTATCTTCGACCGGTTGCCTCCTAGCTGGTACTAATCAACTTTAATATATTGTGATGTTTGCCCTAATAATCCATTTTGATATAGTAAGTGATAGAGGAGATCAATATGAGTTGAGTCCAGATGGTAACTCTTTCGACTTCTTTGCTGGGTTGATATGTAGGAAACTATGAAAATATAGTGAAATGATAAGTATTAACCAGCGCATAGAGCTATTAAATTGGTTATGACGTAGCTGTTGTTGAAAGTTACATAATTGATGCTACTTATCTTTGCAGTAAACATATTTTTGCACTGTACGGTACTCTGTTTCAAATGGTCCCAATCGATGTGTTGTCGATAGTATGTTACTTATGATCTTTAAAACTTTTTATCTCGCGCATTCTATATTCCATTGAATCATTAATGAGTAAACTCTTCGATTATTTACGAAATAGTCTTGCCTCGTCCTGCTTCAAAATTATACGCATCGCCTCCATGATGTGAAGAATCCAGACCGAGTTCTTCATCTTCTGCATTAACGCGCAATAATTTAAGTGCTTTCAAGCTTCCGAAAACAATAGAGCATGTGAAACATACCCAACCAGTAATTGCAAGTACACCGATGATTTGGTTTCCGAGTTGCTTTCCACCACCACCCATGAAAGCACCATAGGAATCCTCATCTTTTCCATAGACACTAGAAGTG
>MDTC01104368.1_pt1 | contig 18847 bp, 27 predicted proteins | sample 811181 | NCBI WGS metagenome assembly MDTC01 (sample SAMN05326644, study PRJNA326480) | marine metagenome | isolation source: seawater | place: Pacific Ocean: North | collected 2011
GCTAAGGGTTTGTCGCAGTGGAAACAAACGGTGTCGTCCCATAGCTCCTCATCAGGGGGAGTATTATTACGTTCAGTCCTCGTCATCGGGTTCTCCCTCAGGTATAGGTATGGCTATACGGATACCCCCTTCTCCATCATCATCTACGTCCCAGAAGTCGTCATCATAGCTCTGGGCACGTAGTAATATTTTAGCAACATGGATCAGATGGTTTAGTACTGGATTTAGCTCGAGGGGCATTATTAAATCCTGAGATAAAGCCCAGTAAAAGTCTCTTAAATCTAAGCAGTCTAAGAGCCCCTGAGGGTCCAAGCCCTCATTCTCTGACATCTCCCCCAGTACCTCGCTTATGCCTTTGTAGTACTCCTTTAGGCGCTCGGTAGCTAGCTCGGTTATATTCATCTCTGCTCCAGTATTATGGCCCTTCTGGCTTTACAATAAGATGCTTGCGTGTCCTGAGTCACGTAAAGCTTATTGTATCTCTTGAGCCACATCCCACACTGAGCGTAGTCAATCAACCCCTTTACGAAGTGGTAGCAGAAAGCAGACAAGTGGAGCTGCGGGCCCACTGGGTTATTGCTCGCAAATCCCCCCATTATCCTCCTAGTGCTGTAGAAGTCCCTTTTTCTTACTTTGCACATGTAGGCCAGAGGCCGGGCATGCTCCAGCTCCTGTTTGTAGAAGTTTGGGATCCTAGACCAGTCGGGGTTCTTTCCCCTGTAGGAGGACATCTCCCATTCCCAGGACCAGATGTCCTTGGGCAGCTCCGTCCCTACTATATGCCGAAAAACCCAAGCCTCCTGGCGCTCAGTTAGAAGTTGGTCGTACTTGAGAGCCACGTACTCCCTCTCCTGTTTAGTGCTGGGCGCTACCATAGCATCGTAATCTCTACGCTCGGGATGATAGCTCCCTTTGCTCACAGAGCGTCCTACCGCATTTGAGTTAGTACTCAGCAGGAGGGGCATGTAGTTCTCACGCTCCCAAAGGTAAGCGTCTAGCATTCTGTAGCCCAGCTCTTTTATGTAGTCCGGATATCTACCGTGCACAGGATCCGGATCCAAAGCTCGGAGGACGTATTTCCCGTTGACTAGCTTAGTAATCTTCAGGAAGCCCTTGAAGGTCCTAGTCCGCTTGTCCTCCATCATATACGGAATAACTAGGTCGCAGAGCAGTATGGATAGATAGCGGGTCGGTGTTATGCCCTTACATACTGCATCATAGGGTATGCGACTATTAATCTCGCTGGCTGTTTTTTGTAGTCCAGAGTTCATGCTTCTTCCTTTTCTTGTAGGCCGCACGTGCGTGCCTTTTCCTGCAGGTGTCGCTGCAGTACCTTTTGCGGTTAGGAGCAATGTCTACCACTCCGCATTGGTGGCACTTGTTGCTCTCCGCTTTAGCATCTTCCTCTGTTTCAGAGGCTAGCTTTGCCCTGCCCGGGCAACTAGTAAGGAAGCATTCTTTCAGCTCTCCGGGTAATAGCCCAGATCCACCAAGTTCCCTAGCACACCGCCAATTGTTTCCAGGGTACTCTACCGGTTTGCACTTCCGCATTATGTCCTGCTTCCATCAATTCTGTTAAGCAGATTTCATCTAACATAATGCCTATGCTTTTGCTACCATCGAGAACCTCAGCGCCAGGTCCTGAGGGGTAGTCAAAGCTTACGAGTCCAGAGTCAGAACTCTTTAGCCCGTAGTACCGGCCGAAATAGGTGTGGTTACCTCGATTCTGGGCGTAGAACTCGCCTGCCACCACGCTGGTGCCGTCCCCCAGCTCACACACTCGGCTGAGTATAGAAGACAGTCTTCTGCCTAGCTCTAGGGTGGTGTAGTTGGTACCGATGTTCTCATTCCATATCGCCGCAGCCATGAATCCGTAGGCTCCGTATACCTCAGGGCAGAGCTCGTTGTCTTTATCCTCTGCGCCCCGTCGTGGTTGGTGGACAGCCATATCTATATCCCCTCCTCTTAAAGAAGACATGGCCCGCCGAGGTGCGTAGTACCGGGTGTAATCCAGAGTGTTTCCACACTCCCGAAATGGTGTTACCCGGACAACGTCGGTGCTGTCTTCTTAAAGCCCTTCTTGTGGCAAAGTGTGTTACTTTGCCTTGTAACTCGGCATCCACCATTATACCTGAAAGAATCGTATGCGCAACATAAATATGTTGCCAGTTTAGCCATTTAGCGGTCCGCCCGCGGCAGGAAGGTTGGGCGAACTGATAGGGGCGCGTGGCTTCTGTATACGCGTTTGTGTTTCTCATTTGAGCCCGGTTTAGCATCACCTGACCCACCCTGTTTACTTCCTCCTCGTTGGCTCCCGCTTCTGCACACAGTATCCTCGCTACAGTTAGAACCTTATGCGGTGCAGCTGGTGCTGTGGGGGGTATTAGTAAGGCCAGGTACCCTATGAACTCAGCTGGAGACATCGGTCACTAACCCAGGATGCGGGAAGTCCGTAGAACAATGCGGGCAAGTCACATTTAGGTCTTCGGGGAACAGTTCTACTTCTTCAATAGCGTAGTTCACAAATCCCCCATTCTCGGGAGGCACTGCCTTTACTGCAGACATTACAGCCGACTCGGAGGAAGCAATATAACCACGAGTAGACTGCCCCAGCATTGGAAGGTAGCCCTTAACTAGGTATAATTTTCGTTCACTCATTTTCTGCTCCTTTACTCAAAGGGTCAAGAGACCCGTAAAACCTACCGTAGAAGTTGAGAGCCCAGTTTGAGGGCCCCACTATGTTGTGTATAGTGATATTAGAATCTAGAACTGAAGCAGCTATGGCCCGGTCCGCGTCTAGTATATAAATACCCTCTCTGCTTATGTCCAGGATGGTCCCGTCACGCAGGGTAAAGCATTGATGCTCCGCAGCCACATTGGACTTAGAGAAGAAGTTTGAGAAGGCCTCGAGGAGTATCGAGTTGTTTCTCCCAGTCGCGTGGCGGTCCACTACCGATAGAATAGCGTCCCGATCTTCCGAAGGCTGCCCCAATAGTCCAGAGACGTACTTCTTCCATCTAGATGACATAACCACCTCCTTATAACACAAAAATAAGGATATTAGTACCCCAGTTCGGGGGTGAGAGCAACGCTAAGAATGGCTAGCCTGTAGACTGCACAGCCTTCGTTTACCCCTTATTTACGTACGTAGGACTCTCGAGACCCCAAATTAGAGCCAAAAGGGGCACTACTTACGTAAATAGCTACTTCAGTGTGGCACTACGCATGAAATTAGTGGATATGCTGCATAAAAGGAGCATGCTATATAAATCTAGCGCATAAAACTGGTTTTTTTTATCCATAAAGCGTGTAGTACGGTGTAGGAGAGCAGGTTACATGAAAATGCAGCATGTCCATGACATTGTTGGGCAAATCGTAATTTAAATAATTTATATCTTTAATTTAAATTTCAGTTTCTTGAGAAATATTGTTGAAACCTGAATGTCTACTTTGAGTAGCTTATTTATAGAAATACTATAAACGTCCTTGAGCACGGTATAAATTATTTAAACAAAGCTATAAATTATTTAAATTACGATTTACCAACGATGCTGCGTACTTAGCTAGGGTGCTCAAGGGTGCTCAAGGTCGTGCTCAAGCTGAAACTCTTACTAGTTTTAACTACTTAAGTGCTAAATTGGAGGTGATTTGAGCATGAGCAACTACATAGACCCCTATTTTGGAAATGAGATGGATTTAAATTTAAATTTAACTTTTTTTCAGAAATATTATTCTAGGAAGAGGAGATTTAAATTTAAATTTAACTTTTAAAAAAAAACAAAAAACCCCAGTTAGGGGGGTGTTAGGTGGGAAATGCTCAAGCTGAAGCCTATTTTGTAGCTAAGCTATTAATCTAGAAGGGAAAAAGGCCTTGAGCACGACCTTGAGCACCCTTGAGCACTTTCGCTAACTCTGTAGGATCATTCAGAGTACAAAGATATAAATTGCTCAAGCATTTTTATAGCGTGCTCAAGCTCTGCTACATTAAAGTAGAGTGCCCCTCTCGACTGACCTCCTCTGAAGGGGCTCAGTTTATAGAAAAGCTATAAATAATTTAAATTCAGGCTTTCTCAAAACTGTTGCGTTTATATCTTTATAGTTTAAATTTAAATTTAAATAATTTATAGAAAAGCTATAAATGGCCTGCCTTACCCTTGACAATATCCTTGATTTCTTGGTATAAGTCCTTGTAAAGGCTGGGTTTATCCTCGGATCATCGCTGCCTTTAGCATCAACAACCCTGACTAAGGAGGTATCAGAGGTTATGCAAGCTAACCCTAACCCGCTTGATGGGTACAGAGTACTACACGGGCTCACCTATCGTGAGCTTTCCGAACAAGTAGGACTGTCCTACCACACCGTAAGAAACGTCTGCATGGGGAAGTCCCATCCCCGAGCTAAGACGATCGCTGCTATTGCAGAGTCACTACCTGAGATCCAGCCTATGCTCTGGAAACTGGACTCGGAGACTGCCTACTTCAGAGATGTCTATTCCTCTTTGTCTGAGCAAGCTGCTCACTCAAGCTCTAGCGCTTCGCTGAAATCGGTAATGAGCAAGGCACTAAATAAGTATGTCCTATCTAAGAATGCTGAACTGGCCCTCGAGCTACTCACCTCTAAGCTGGACATGACTCACCCTGATCTACTTGGCCACCTACTAATGACGGAGTTGGAGAAGCATTCTGAGCTGCATAAAATCGTTGCGGACCACGATGCAGAGCTGCAGGAAGCTGAGGCTTACTCCGTGGAGCCTGAACTATCCGAAGAGGTAGGCCCGCAGGTGGACACTCCTGAGCCACCTCCACCGGAGCCTGTCGAGGTGCCTGAGGAGCAGGAAGATGTCTTCGACTTTTCTACTGGTAGCCTGGACGTTTTGTCGGTGGGGGTTGACTTGTGGGGGAACAAGTCTTGAGCGCGCTAGTTAAGAAGCTGTCTAAAGGCCTGGACTGTTCCGAGAGAGAGGTTGAACTCAAGCATCGACTCAGCAATCCTAGGTCAATGCGTTCTAGCCCGACACTCAGTGCTAAATCCCCAGAGTTGCCTGAGCATTTCCTCTCCGGTATCATTAAGGAGATGAAATCCGGAGGCGATTATGGAGAGCGGAAAGCCAGATACTCCTCAGCTAGGTTTGGGGCAGCTACTAGAGAGCCTGAGCGCGGAGGACCTTCAGGCTCTCCTTCTGGGTCAGGCCCGGAAGATGGAGGCTCAGAACCAAGCTAATGAGCCCGGCGCTAAGGCACTAAGGGCGGCTAAGTCACTTGTGGCTAAGTCTCGCCCAGTAAGGGCCGCCTCCGCCCTCTCAGAGGCTATTACAGGGGAAGATAAACTCTCCCCTCTTTTAGCTGCGAAAGAGGCTCAGATGGCGAATAGGATGCCTCCACGGGGCCCTTTCGACCCTGCTCCAGCTGTGGCAGGTGCCCTAGCTCAAAATAACATGCGGAGTACCTCTCCGGTGCCGCCCCCAAGCGCAGATGCTAACTTCGCTAGAGGTGACAGCGCTAGATTTGACACTGAGATGGAGCCTCTCTCTACTACGCCGAGTAGTAATCCTACAGTAACGGCTACTCCTGTCAGGGTGGCAGAGTCTATCAGCCCGGCGTCAGCCAAAGTAGCTAACTACAGCTATGCTTCTGACCCTTACGCTATGTATGACGTGGGACCAGCTGCTCCGAGCGGTTTTACTATGCCTAGCCTATCTAATACCCAGCTTGCGGGCCTCGCTGGAGTCGGTCTCGCGGCTACTAGTCCGGCTCTTAAGGCTAAAAGGGACATGGCATCAGTGCGTAGGGCCTACAACTACATGGCTCAAAACCGCATTAACGACCCTGCTGCAGTCAAAGCTCTTAACAAGGAGCTCAAGATGCTTGGCGCGAAGCATAAGCTAACTGGAAATACTGCCAGCCCGTCTCTTGCTGCCGCTGAGCTAAAGCGCGCTGAGGGATCTATAGCTTCCAGGCTAAGAGGGGCTAGAATTAAGCGGTTCCTGCCACTGGCTCTTATTGCAGCGGCTGCACCTAAGATCTACCAAGAGTTTCAGAGAGGTTCACAATATGAATACTGATAGTTATAGACTAGCTTACAGGGCCGGCCAGGAAGCAGCTCGCTCTGACTTCGAGAAGAACGCTAATAAGATCCCGGCCCTAGCTGGGAAGATGGATCCTCGTGTTGCCCTCCTTTTAGGGGCGGCAGCCTTACCCGCCGCTGCCTTCGGGGGCCATCTGCTTATGAGGGGTGCGGATGTCGGTTTGGCCAGGCAACTTGGTGTAGGGGCCATGGGGGGTTTAGCCGCGCTAGGAACAGGTATAGCAGGCGCGGCTAACCCGGGTCTAGCTAGGCAGACCGCCCTCTTGCCCCGTCTAAGTTCAGAGTTTGCTGCAGCTGCGCAGACACCCTCGGGCGCGGCTAAGAGTCTCGCTCTCATGCTTGGCGTGCCTTACGGCCTGTACCAGCTAGGTAAAAAAGTAGGCGAGAACGAGTCTAGCATCTTCTAAGGAGCTACTGATGAACCTTCAGACCATCCAAGACTACGTTAAGTCTCAGTACAAGCAGCTCGCTTACTCTGCAGGTGCCGCTGCCATCACCTTTGTTTTAGGTCTCTACTCTGCACCGGATACTAACCACGCAGAAGAGTGTGCCCCAGAGCTGCATAAGATCTCTGTTATGAAAGAGCAGATCGATAGGCAGGAGGCTCAAGTGCAGGCTCTGGTATTAGAGGCTGTACAGCGGACCCAGCGTTCTGAGCGTGAGCTATGCAATACCCAGAAGGCAGCATTGTCTAACGGCCTACAAGAGCTCAACTGTGAGATCTGTAACAGGGAGATACGATGAGCAACCCTCACCTAGAGAGGTGCGTGCAAGTGGGCCGAGAGCTAGCTATTAAAGAGGCTGCGCTTGGTATTCCCCTGGGGGCTGGCGTAGCTGTGCCCGCACTACTGGCTGCTAGTGGTCTATTGGCTAAGACCCCCCGACTTAGAGCGGCAAACAGGCTTGGGGCTACGGGCATAGCCGCAGCCGGTGGTGGCGCAGCGGGGGCGGGTATTATGAATCAAGATAGTTTTAAGAACCTCCAGAGCATATATCAGAGCCTAGACCTATCGCAGCTCACACCCGGCCTAGTCGGGGAAGCTATACAAGGTATGGGTCCGCTGGCTTTAATCAGCGGATACGGGGCTAACAAGCTTGTAAGAGGTGGGGAGAAGCTTAACAGGGCTATTAGAGCGGCTAGGGCTCGGTCGAGATCCACTTTTAGGGTTAAACCCGTAGACTTACTTACATTTTAGACCTTCTTTCCCTATTAAGGACAGGCCCATGAGCAACCCCTACCTAGAGCAGTGCGTGCAGTTAGGCCGAGAGCTGGCTGTTAAAGAAGCGTCTGCTACCAGAAACGCTATATGGACGCTGCTAGGGGATCAACCCAGGTCTCTCTTCGGAGGCTCTGCACTTATGGATACCCTTGGTCTTCTGGGCGGCTCCGCTGCTCTGGCTGCGGGGGTAAAAGCTATGTCTCGCAATAAGGCATTAAGGAATATTAATCGGAATGTGGGGGCTGCGGGTGGGGCTCTGGGAGGAGCTGGGTTAGGTCTTGGCACTATATATCATGATACGCATACTCTGCTAGACTCTCCTCTTGGAATGCTAAGAAATCACAAAACATTAGCCCCAGCCCTTAGCCGAGGGGGAGAAGCCCTTGGAGTTGGCGATTCTACCGTCCTTGGGAGAGTAGCAGCAGAAACTGCTGAGGCTGTTAATCATCCAGAATTTCTAAATACGGTAATGCCATACATTTACGCCCCAGCTCTCTTAGGAGCCTACGCTGGCAACAAGCTAGTAAAGGGCAGCGAGAAACTACAACCCATCTTAGCAAAGAAACTAAGCCCGTAAGGACTTACCCATGAGCAACTCCTACCTAGAGCAGTGCAAGCAAGCAGGCCGAGAGCTGGCTGTTAAAGAGGCTATGCTACTCACGGACTCCTTGGCCCTATTAGGCGGATCCGCTGCTCTGGGTGCAGGAGTAAAAGCTATGTCTCGCAATAAGGCCCTTAAAACCCTTAACCGGAGTGCGGGGGCTGCAGGTGGAGCTTTAGCTGGGGGAGGTCTTGGCCACGGATACTTTAACGTCCAGAGGGGGGGCTATGGACCCTTTTACGAAGGGCTGACTCACTTCAAGACGTTCGGACCTCCTCGCCAACCGGATGGAGAGGCAATTTACTACGGTCAGGGCAGCCTATTCGGAAGTCTCGTGGATCATACTGTAACCTCCCCTGTTAATCCAGTGTATGGTGTCCTTGAGGAGGCACCTGCGTTTGTCGTCCCCATGCTTCTAGGCGGATACGCCGGGACTAGGCTCGTAAAGGGCAGCGAGAAACTACAACCCATCTTAGCGAAGAAACTAAGATCTTAAGGATTGACCCATGACCACGTTTGTACCCCTCTTATCTCTTTTCTCTACTCTGGTACTCAGCCCAGCTCCAGTGACGCTAGGCGTAGCTGGAAGCTTACAGATAGAGGCCCAGTACATGGAGGAAGGTGCTAGAGCCCCTCACACGGGCCTGCTACTCACTCTTGGTGACTTTGCTCTGCTACGCTCAGAGATACGTCAGTGCGATGAGTCTTGCTCCACTCGGGTAGCAGCACTGCAAGACGAGTGCTCTCGTACCCTTGATGCTCAGCAGGAAAGCTGTAAGGCGCAGCATGAGGGCTATCTAGAGCGTATCTCTGACATGGAGACCCTTACTATGCAGCTCCAGACGGATCTGGACCGAGTAGAGTCCCGCTATAGGTCTTTCCGTATTATAACCTACAGCGTTGCTGGAGTGTCTTTGGCTAGTTTAATTTACGGGGTACTTAAGTAAGCACTAATGTTCGAATAGAAAGGTTATACCTGTGAACGCAGTAGAAAAAATAGCACAAGTAGCCTATGAGGCTGGGGTTAACAAGGCTCTCAACGAGCTAGGCCTTAATAAAGAGGCTGGCCTTTTAGAGTCAGCTATAGATCGAGGCGCGCGGTACATGCGGCAGGCGCTAAGGCCTACCAGCTTTTTTGAGGGTATGGGTTCCGCTTTAGAGGGCGGTAGGCAAGCCGGAGCTCTGAGCGGGACTTTAGCGGGAGGTCTTTATGGGGCCAAATCGGGCATTAACTTAGCGGGGGAGATAATCCCGGGTGACGCTGCTTTAGCCTTGGCTCTGTCTGCTCCGGGTGCGTTAGCCGGTGCTGCCGGAGGTAACCTAGTTGGTAGGGGCTTAGGCATGGGCAGCGCTATTCTACCGGGGACCCTTATTAACCTACCGGGCATCCGCCAAGGCCGTAACCTCCTCACCCGCCCCATAATCTGATCCGGGAATGAACCCCAAGCACTTAAAAATACGAGTGGACCAAGTTGAGTCCCTCTCAAAAGCGTCCTCTTGTCCGCGTAGGAAGGTGGGCGCTATTATTTTAGATCCCAGCAGCAACTCTGTAATCAGCGATGGCTATAACGGCCCGCCACGGGGTGCTTGCGGTGATAAATGCGGTGGTGCTAGCTGCCTAAGAGATGACTACAAGATAGCCTCCGGTACCAATAATGACGTCGGCTGCCACCATGCAGAGGCTAATGCGCTCATGAACGCAGCTAGGCATGGGAGCAGCACCCTAGGTAAGTGGTTACTAGTGAGCTGTGACCCCTGCCTCATGTGCGCTAAACTTATACATCACGCAGGCATAACCAGGGTTTACTCCCCTAATAACACTGTGGCGCATGCCTCAGGCCTGAAATACCTAGAGGACAACAACATAGACCTACTACCCTTGGGGGAGTGACGATGATTAAGAACGCTAAAGACGAGGCCGCGTATAACGCCTATTATCAGGAAGGAGTTAAGCTGGCTCTTCAGCAGACCGGCCTACTTAAGCTTGCTCGCCCTGGAGTTTCCAGAACTTTGAATCCCAACTTCTCCCCGAGCACACGCGCTGCTTTAGCTAAAGCGGAGTCCACTATTCAGGCGACAGAAGCTGACATACGCAATCGCCGCGAAGTAAATAATATTTTATCTAGGTATAGGACTCCTCGAAAGCCATCTGCATCGCCTAGGATGGCACCCCCCACACAGAATAATCAACCTAGGTAGTAACGCTATGATTAAGACTGCAAAAGACCAAGAACTATACAACTCCTACTACGACCTGGGACGCAGGGCCGCGCTCCAGCAGTCTGGGCTACTCAAGATAGCTGAGCCTATGGAGTCTAGTGAGCTAGATTCTCCTTCTGGAGATGCTGAGTACTTTACGGACCCAGATGTGGCTATGTCGATGCCTGCGGACTTAGGTATCCCTATGGCAGAGGATCTAGCAGCTATGGCGCAGCAGGGGGGTGATGCACCTTTTATCCCCACTCAGATGACTCCGTCTATCAGCGATATAGACCCTATTATAGCATCTCTTCCTGATGCAACTCCTGAGGACTATTTTGATAGCGTATACGGAGGCCCAGAAGCACTCGCCGCCGGCTTCGGATACGATATGGGTACCCCACCTCAGCCAGGCTCGCCCAGGTTCATCCCGGGCCAGATGCCTGCCTATGTAGGGGGAGAAGAGGCTCCCTTAGCCTACTTGGGAGGCCTAGGCGAGGATGCCATTGACTATGCTGCTGAAGAGCTCCCTCCAGCGATGGAGGCAGGAGCTAACTTTGGAGCTCAGCAGATTCAGCCAGTATTAGCACAGATTCAGCAAGCGGCTGCTAACTTACCTGTCCTGGGTAATATCGGTTCAGCGCCTCGCCAGCAAGCAGCGCCTCGCCAGCAAGCAGCGCCTACTCCCAAGGCACGTAAGCCAAAAGCGCCTAGAGCACAACAGCCTAGGTCAGCGGCTCAGCTGCCCCAGGTACCTAATCAGCAGCTACGCTCTAACTTCGGAGCAGGCCTCGGTGCGGGTGGCTTTGCAGGGGGCCTAACCTACCCTCAGCAGGCCCAGCAGCAGTTCAGCCCCCTTGCAGTAACGGGTAGGGGCATTAACGATGCAGTTCGTAACAGTGGGCTCTCTCGAGAGCAGCAAGCTAGAGTTATGCAAGCTCTCAGGGCTGGCGGTGGCAACCTGAATAACGTCAGGCGTGGCACTACGATTGATATTAACTCCATCCTAGGCGGTGGGGGCCAAGCTCAAGGCCAAGCTCAGGGCAACCCTTTATTCGCTAGTGGGGGTTTGTTTCAGCGTAGGACACCTAGAGCAACCCCTGCTACTAGAACCAGATTATCACCCGCGGCTCAGAGGCAACTACCCGCTAGTTACTACCCGAATACTACAGCCGATAAAGGTACAATGCCCGCTGGGTCCATCAACAGGAGGCAGGGACAATGAATAACAACGCATTAGATACCCTCGCAGAGCATTACTACGCTCAAGGCCAAGCACAGGCTATCAAAGCCGCAGGCCTCACTAAAGAAGCCAAAGCTGGCGGCCTAAAGAGAATGCTCCAGGGCCTGGGGCTAGGTGCAGGCGCTGCTGGTGGGGGAGGCTTATACGCACTAAGGCAGGCTGAAGGTAGTTTCGCTGCGGGGCAGCAGAGAGCCAACGAGGCTTTAGCCCGAGTTCAACGGGCAGCGGCCGCGGAAAAGGCTCAGGCCGCCGAGGCTCTAGCTTCCGCAGAGGCTCAGGCTGCAAGGGCTCTAGCAGCTGAGAAGGCCAAGTCTCTACAGGAAGGGCTAGAGCAGGGCTTAGCTGCCCCCGCTACAGGGGCTGGAATGCTTATGCCTTATCTAGACCGAGCTCGTGGGGCAGCTAGCTCCTTAGCTGAGTCAACTGGCCTTAGAGGTCTAGGGGAGCTGATTAATCGCAAGCCCCTCTATGATCCCTTTGCGAGGGTTAACCCGTCTATACCCCTACCGCGCCCCGCGCTACCTGCTCTAGAGCAGCAAAACTTTGCTGAAGAGCTCAGCCGCCTCGGCAGCACCTTCGTTCAATAAACTACTTTAACGGGAGGATGATACCATGTTTAGTCTACTTAATAAATCTGCTGAACTTGCGCCAATGGAACCTGAAAGGTTCAGCAAAAATCGGAAGCTTGATAGAGCTGTAGCAAAAGAAGAGTTCCATAAGTTTAATCCGAGGGACCTGCGTGGTGCTGCCGCCAACCGAATTAATAGGTTGGCTCCCGCCGCACCCCCTATGCCCACCGTGCAACCCATGCCTCCTCGGCCTCCTGAGGGCAACTATGTGCAGCAGCCCCGGTATAATTACGTTCATGGAGATGCTGAGTACTTCATGGATGCCTTCGATAATGTTAGCCGATCGGCCAACATAAGCCCCCTGAGGAAAACTGGTAGCTTCCAGCAGCACTACTACGCTCAAGGCCAAGCACAGGCTATCAAAGACGCAGGCCTTACCAAAGAAGCTAAAGCTGGAAAGCTCAAGAAGCTACTGGCTCTAACTGGTGCAGGCGGTGCCGGCGTTGGAGCAGGTCTTGGCGTTAACCGACTAAGGCTAGCCAACCTGGAAGCGGGTATTGCAGCTAACGAAGCTCAGGCTGCTCAGCTTGCTGAAATGGCTCAGGGCAAAGCCTTCATTAAGGGCCTCAGGGAAAGGGCAGCAGAAGCCGCTGAGATGCGGGCGGCTAACAAGTTTGTTGATGATCTTACAGGCAGGGCTAGCTCTCTTGCCGAGAGGGCAAGCGACGCGTATACCCGCGGGCTAGAAGCAGCCTCTGGACTCGCCTCCGGGGCGAGCCAGATGGGTCAACGGGCTTCTTCCGGGTTAGAGGAACTCTTAGCAGCAGCTAGGCTACCCGCTCAAGAACTCCCAGCGTTCCTACGGGGCCCCCAGGGAATGGAGGCCTTTTTAGGCGGAGCTCCAGCTGCACCGAGGAGTTTATCCGGATTCACAGCTGAGAACATAGCGGATATGGCTACGAAGCTATAAGCCTAAACCTCCGCCAGCACCTCAGCAGCTAGCCTAGCCATCGGACCTCGGTACTGATGAGTTAGGGCCACGCTGCAGGCGAAGTCGCAATCAAGAAAAGCCGGGCTTTGAAGTAGATTCCAGAGTCCGGTTTCTTCTTTGTGCATGCCGGTGTCTACCTGGTTTGGGTCGCCCAAGATTACCATGGTGCTGCCCTCACCCACCCTGGATACCAAGCTCATTAGCTCGTGGATAGAGGTGTTCTGGGCTTCATCACAGATCACTACTGTGTCCTCGAAGTGCATACCTCGTATGAGCTCCAATGGCTGGAACTTCAAGATACCCTGCTCCTCCCACTCATATAAATAGTGCTCAGCTCCATTACCGAGTAGCCTCTCTATAGGTGCCAAGTAGCTATCAATATACCCTGCAAGCTTCTCTCTATGGTCCCCGGGTATAGCGGCTATAGCATTGCTAGTGAGAGTTACAAAGCTAGTCGGCTTGCATAGCACTACCTTTTTATCCCTACGGAAGATAGCTTCCAAAGCGTAGGACAGAGCTATAGTGGTCTTACCCGTTCCAGCTGCTCCTGTAGCAGTTATAAGATCGTACTCCTGCAGACCGTAAAACAGGCATACCTGCTCAGAGTCTCGAGGGCTGATGCCCTGAAGGCTGAGCGACTTAGTGTCTACCAGGAGCAAGTCCCCCTCTGACACATTACATATAGCTGACTGACCTGAAGCGGACTTAGCGATGACAAACTTAGCGCCTAGGGGTATCTCTACCTCGGGGGGTAAGTCTACCTCTTTGATGGAACCTCTCTGGTACAGCTCATCTATTTCGTAACCAGAGAGATATATGCAAGGTATACTGGAATCCATAAGTCCTCCTATGACTAATTAAAGTCTATAGGGGGCACTCACCAGCTCACTTCAGAGGATCAATCTCGCAGCTGTCCCCATCACAGAATTCGTCTTCCTTCTCGTGCACATAGCCCGAGGTAGCAATATCTCCTGTAATCTGCTTTTTTAGCTCAAAGTACTCTTCCTCGGAGATCTTTATATACGGTGCTTGCTCGTACTTGTGATCGCTAATGGGCAGCATAGAGATACTCTTAAGCTTGGACTCGAAGTGCTCAAGGCAGGGGACGATACTTGGCACTTCGTCTTCACGGAACGTTACCGTAATACTGACCTGATTGTCGGCCCAGTACGCTTGTAGGTCCGCAGCATTAGCAAACTGATCCCAGATACTTACGTCGTCCTTGCTACGAGCGAAGTTCTCTTCCTTGACTGGAAAGCTTACTACCCAAGTGTTATCCGCGTACTTATCCTTCTCTACTGGGTGACCCGCGTCACGAGCTGCCTGTAGCAGTGGGGAAGTAGAGTCTACCCGTATATTACGGATGTAGTACTCGCTGTGTGGATAGTGGATACCGGGCGTAGCACCGACTAGCAAGCTAACAGTACCACTGGGCTTGATAGAAGTAGTCTTAATGCTTTTTGGTATACACAGCCACTCTGCGTATTTAGCATCTAGCTTCTGGATATAGTTAAAACCATCATCGCAGTGCTCTAGGTAGTTACGTCGCCCGAACTTATTAATAGCTTGGATTATGCCGGACTGGGAGCAACCAATACGTCGATTACGCATAGTGACTGCATTAGTAAGGGGCACATGTGTGGGTACCAACGTGACCGTCTTAGCATAGAGGTAAGCGTACTTTAGAGTACGAACCCAGTCTTTGAGAGTCTCATGCTGGGCAGGAAAAGTCTCCACCAGGCAGCACAGCTCTCCACTCTCGAGACTCTGCTCTGCGCACGGGTTAGATCCCATTACTCGGTAGTCTTTACCATCTAACTCGTCTTGAGTTCGGGAATACATGCGCATGTTATCTAGCCAGATAATACCGGGCTCTCCGTTATGAGCTATACGCTCAGCAATCTCTGAGTAGTCCATACCTACTTCACCGAAGACAGAGTTATTACTCGCCCAGCGTCGATCATAGAGAGCCTCCTGGTCCTGCTTGAGATCCAGGAACTCTTTATCGTCAAGGTCTGAGAACATGATCTCTGCGGTACGTCGTATACCCCCACTCACTACACACTTACCGATGTAGTTGAAAAGGTCTACGATCTCTGTAGTACCTACAGCTTTACCTTCAGCGGCTACTGGACCTAACAGCTTAGAGATGTTTTCTACGAGAGCCTTTAGCGGCCCCGGACCAGAAGAGACACCACCGAAGTTGCCCAGCTTAGCACCATGAGGCCTAACTTTGTCATAACTAATAGAGCCCGGCATACGCCTTTTACCTGCGTAGCTGTTGAGCACAACCCGGATAAGATCGACCCAGCCTTCTCTTGAATCCTGAACCTCAAAAGTCTCTTCATCATCTACCTCTAGCGGAGACAGGGTAACCTTACCTGCGCCTCTAGCATCCCCACCTACGCCCACACCGAGCATGGACATATCCATAAGAAAACAGAAGGGCCAGCTGAAGTCTTTGTCGATGTTCTCGGTGCTGATGAACGCGCAATTATTAAGGGCAGCTCCCCCCTTGGTAGGTACTACTTCGGTACCCATAACCCAAAGCCCTCGGCCTGGGGGTAGGAACTTAAACTCCCACATACGGCGATACATCTCTTGCGCAGAGCGCTGTGCTTTAGAATCACTCCAAGGTAAGTGCAGGGATTGGCAGTGCTGCTTTTGAATGCTGTATACACCCTCCACCACACGTTTACACGTTTGCCAGAACTCCTCTGAGCTACCATCTGGTAGTTCTCGCGCATAGGTTCGCTTATACGTGAAGTACCCAAGAGGGCCCCACTCAGGCTGCGTACCCCTGTAGGAGCTTAGGAACCCGTCTTCGAGGGAGAAATCTCCATACTTAATCATTTTTTCCCCTTAAAAGCTTTCATAGTCTCGGGGTAGAGGTCCGTGAGTATATCCTCTATACCCTGAGCTAGAAGCTGCGTTTCTAGCTGAGCTTCAGGCTTGTTCCTGAGCTCTATAAATTTAATCGTATTAAGGAGGTTTGCCGAGGCAAAGTAGTGCACGTACATGTTTTGAGGCAGGCACATTCGAGCTTGCTCTCGGCATACTCCTTTTTCTATCAGGGCATCGTACAGACGCACTGACTTTCGGGTGTGCTTCTTAAATTCTTCGGAAGCTTTCTTTGGCCATTCTTGAGTGGACCCCTTTAGGCTGTACACCACAGGATCCATAGTAGAACTTGTGGATGCCTGGCGGTTACTCTTGTGCTGCCCCCTAAACTCGCTGGGCAAATAGAACTCTAGATTTATGGAGGTATACCTTCGGCTCACTTCGTTGTATGACCAAGTACGGTGCCGTTGATGGTGCCTTACTACGCACAGGGGTGCTTTTATGCGGAAGGTGAGATAGCAATGCTCAAATGGCGATGTGTGCCTATTATCATAGAGGTACTTAATAAGCTTGGAGTCCCTCTCATCTACTTCTGTCTTCTCGGAGTCAAAACTCACCCTAGCAGCGTTTACAACCATCAAGTCTGAGCCTGATGCACTAATAAGTTCTACATACCCTATTCCATCACCGTAGAGATATTGCTTAGACTTTGTTGAGCTAGACACGAAGGGACTCCTAATGGACAAAGATAAGCTACAAGAATTGGCTAACAGCGCCAGAGACACGGCCGAGTATATCAGCTCGGAAGAGGGCTGCAAGACGTCTCTCGTGCTCCCATTCTTAACTGCTTTAGGTTACGACGTATTTAACCCCAAACAAATATGTCCCGAGTTGCTAGCCGACTTTGGGGTAAAGAAGAGGGAGAGGGTAGACTATGCGATTATGTACACGGGTAAACCTGTAGTTCTTATAGAGTGTAAGGCTTGTAATGATAAGCTAGGCAGTGAGAGCGTGTCTCAGCTTTTTAGGTACTTTACTACTACGACCGCCAAGTTTGGGTGGTTAACCAATGGTATTAAGTATCTTATGTTTACTGATATAGAGACGGCTAATCGTATGGACATTGAGCCCTTCTTTTGCTTTAACTTGCTATCCCACACCGACGAGGATATAGCGTTTCTTAGTAAATTTGCTAAGGGTAGACTCAATAGCAACCCCAGATCCTTACTAAAGCTGGCTAAGAAAAAGAAGCAACAGTATCAAATACTTAGCTTTGCTAGGCTAGTACTTTCAGGAGACCCTATTATACTAGATTTATTAAAAGATAACTGCCTTGGGGATACCCTGTCTGGAATGTCAAACTCCGAGCTAAAAAGGAGGTTTAGTGAGTATTTAGTTAGAGAAGCTCTAGAAGAAGCTAACTCCAAGCTAGACCCGTACAACATAGAGAAAGAGTTGCAAGCTTCTCTGCCCAAACTTCTCCCAAAGAGCTACAAGCCCGAAGTAAAATATAGATTAACCAAGTCTTCGGTTTATGCAGAGATAGACGGGGACAAGTCTAAGCAGCTTCTACGTATTTATGTTATGGGCTCAGAGCTCAAGCTACAGGTACCTGAAGTTGTATCAGGATCTATAACACTGGATAGGACCTCTGATATAGCATCCTATGGCAAAGACATATGCGCTAGAGCCAACACTCTAATACCTAAAGAAAAGAAGGCGTAGGCCGCTATGCGATGCCCATCTTGGTTATCCCGCGTGGGGCCTTCTAATCTTTAGCGCCGGTTGTTATTCCGACGCTGCCGCCGCCCCTGCCCCTGTCTCTGACGGGGCTTTGGCTTTGGCTTGGTCTTTGGCTTGGGCTTGGGCTTGAGCTGTGCCTGATCCCTCTCGAACTTCTCGAGAAACTTCTCGAGACCTCGGTTGAGGGTGCCTCCCTCCGCGGCGAAGGCGTTCGCCTCTTTCACCTGCGAGAGTAGATACGCGACCCCCGAGATGTAGCCGTTAGGCTCCTCTCTCAGGGATACTTTCGTGGCATCCCGGACTACCCACACAGTGGCGAACAGGCTAGGCCTGTAGAGGTCAGCGGTCGCCAGCCACACCTCCCGCCCTGAGCTTTCGCCACTAGGGTTGGGCGCTGGTGGCTCCCAGACCCTACCCTTAACGGGTCGGCTGGCCCAGCTCGCGGCGAAGAATAGCTTTGACTCACTGGGGTCCTTCGCCTTACCCCCAGCGAATGCCCTCGCGGCAGAGTTCGTGAGCTCCGCTCTGGGCAACCACCCAGAGTCGCTCTTCTCGAACACCCGGCTGGGGCCAGCGTTGATTCGAGCCTCCACCGCTAGGTGCGGCCTCATCGCCTCTAGGAACACCTCGAGGTTGTTGCCCCTCCCCCTCGAGGGGCCTGTAGAAGACCATCCCATGTTCTCTCTCTTTCCGGCCTATGGCCAGTTGAACTGTCCTGGCGACAGGACAGTGTGGCAGATCACTACCTTATGCCACTATAATTGGGTATATTTGCGCCCCCTGGAGACTTCGTATGGACCTCATAAAACATGCTGTAAAGTTGAAGGCTAAGGACGTAAGGCCTCGAGTTTTAATGTACCTGTACGACGATCAGGGCAGAGTGCTAGCCTCTCAAGCGCAGGAAGGCCACGATAGTGACCAGAAGAACTGGAAGTTCCCCGGCGGGGGCATAGAGTCTGGTCAGTCTATAAACGAGGCGGCTAGGCGTGAGGCACTAGAGGAAGCTGGGTATCAGGCCCTTACTACCCACGGTGTAGGTAGTCGTCCCAAGCTGACTATGTGGCCAGAGCACTTCAGGGAGAAGGCTAAAAAGAAGAAGGGTAGGGACTTCAAAGCGCAGAGGACGTACTTCAGAGCGGGCAAAATAGGCGACCAACAGCGGGATCTTCTGGGTGCAGACAACGACGCCCTTAAGGGGTTAGACATGGTCCCCATCGCTACACTTATAAAGGACTTGGAGGCTAGCTCTTCTGACTCCGATAACCCCTACGCTGTATTTGATGTAGCCAAGCTGAAAGGACTTAGAGCCTTGAAAGAGCGACTAGAGAAGACCTCTTCCGCAGTGGAGTTAGCCAC